>OHZS01000017.1_pt1 | contig 77432 bp, 59 predicted proteins | sample 1580521 | NCBI WGS metagenome assembly OHZS01 (sample SAMEA3882503, study PRJEB24775) | human gut metagenome | biome: human-associated habitat; feature: intestine environment; material: feces | place: Netherlands | collected 2009/2010
TTTGCGCCCCCGAAAACCTTAATGACCTTTAATGACACTGACCCTTAATGACACCCCCACATTTCCCCGCTTTTTCAATCATCAAAAGCAATCCAAGGCGGCTTTTGCAATCAGATGTAAAAAACGCAAATACTTATATCACTACATATCAACCACTTACAGCATATTTTCAACATTCTACGGGAAAAAACTTGCTTTCTGCTTCGGATTTTTGTATCTTTGCACCGGCAATCGAAAGAACAGCCTTCTTGTGCCAAAAGTCGGTCATCAATGAAGACCGAGGCTGGTCTTAATAGATGGCAAGCGCTGGTCATCAATGAAGACCACAAAATGGGCAGAAAACGGCTTTCTGGGGAATTGTGATTCAAGAAACTCTTAAACGCAGACTGAGCATGACAAACAAAACTTAACTTCTTCGAGGGTGGCGATATTTTAACATAAAAATAACATGCACTTAACCCAACAAGCCAGGATTTTATTATATCTTTGCATAAAAAAACAAAACTACAGCTTTATGGAAAAAGAAAAACTTTCAGCAATCCTGTCAAAGGGAAGAAACGGAACCAAGGGATGGTTTCTGTATCGTGCATGGCCTGGCACCAGAAGTGCCATCTACGTCTATCTGATGTCCATGCTTGCAGCCTTTCCGGTTGGCATTGCAGCAGCTTTGAGCTGCGAATTTATCGAATTCCTGACGAAGACAACCATCAATAGTGCATGGATCCCGGCAATTTATATGCTGGCAGCAGAGCTATATATGATTCATAAATGCCGAAAGAAATTCCATCTGCGTGTTCGCCTGGAAAAGATTCAGCAGATGCCTAAGACCATCATCTTCTTGCTGGCCTTTATAGTGGGATTGTTCCAGGCCATTCCGATATCTGCATTAGAAAGTTTCATGGATTTGCCTGATTACTTGGAGCAGGATTTTGTTGACTTGGCACATAATCCGATTGGAATCCTGATGCTCTGCATCATTGCTCCTATAGCCGAAGAATACCTCTTCCGCGGATTGATGATGCGAAAGATGCTGAAATGGAACATCAGTCCCTGGTATGCTATCATCGGCTCAAGCATCATGTTCGGGCTCATCCATCTCAACCCGGCACAGATTCCTGGCCCCATCATTCTGGGAATCGTCATGGCGTGGATGTGTTACCGAACCAGGAGTTTGATTCCGGGCATCATCATCCACATCACCAACAATACGCTCTGCCTGATTCCTGAAGAATGCTACAATACTTACATCGCCAGCACTCCGATGATAGAAGGAGGCCTCAGCCTTGTAAGCATCGCAATCATCATTCTGTCGATTTGGCTCTTCAACAAGAAGACTGCTGCTGCATCGTAAAGAGACTTCATAAAAGGAAGTCTTCATAAGAAAGGCTTCCTTATCAAAATCCTCACCATAAGGGGAGAGTTATTCCTCCCCCTCTACCTTGCAACAGTCGAATCCCATCTCCTTGGCTTTATCAGGACCGAAGGTAAAGTAGATGGCTTCGCCCTCATCACAAACCTCGCCTTGGGAGTTTTCGAGAGTCAGGTGGATGGTGACGATGTTGCGGCGCTGACTGGCGATGTGACCACGCACAGTAATCTGCGAATCGGTGGTCATCACAGGCTTCTTATACTTCACGTTGAGCTGCATCGTCACACCCGTGGTCTGCAGTTTGCGGTTGATAACCCAGCCTGCCACTTCATCCATCAGCATACTGATGATTCCGCCATGCAGGGTATTGATCCAGCCCTGGTAATTCTCGCCTGGATTCCAGATGGTAAGCACATCCTCACCCTCTTCCCAAAACTCAAGATGCAAACCTACAGGATTGTTGGGGGCACAGCAAACGCAGTTGTAACCCTCCTTATTCAAATATGGATTTAATATCTTCTTCATTTTCTAATTGATTAAACAGATTTCTAACTGATTAAACTTTTTAAAACAATGCAAAGGTACGAATAATATCTGATAAGGCAAAGTTTTTAAAAATTATTATTATTAATTCCCTCTGATTACCTGAAAATAAGGGGTCAGACGGAGCCCAAACTATTTAGAATAAATAAAAATACCTAGAAATGGGGATAAAGATAAAGCCTCCACTATTTAGAAGAAATGAAAATACCGATTATTAAGTATTGCAGGATTTTGAAATACCCAGTACCTTTACAGCGTGAATTAAAGATACTCGCAAGCGGCGAGTAAGTGAACAAGAAACAATACAAAAACATAAAAGAAATGAAGAGAATTATTTTTATTATTTTAGGCAGCATCAATATTTGCCTTGCTTATGCACAGAGCTTTAACGGACAATATATTTCTGAATGGCAATGGGACATGAACAAGAATACCAATCTGATCAATCAGCTGAGATTGGAACTGAGTGTTCCGATAGGAAAAGGAAAGGATTCGTTCGAGGCGGCTACACTGCATGTGGCAAAGACCAACGATGGTATTATTGATGACTGGCAGGGATTTTCGAACATAGATGCAGACAATAACTTTGCCATGCTTGCCGTGCTGGGCTACATGCACGAGTGGAATTCGGGCCATCTGTTTGTGGGTGTGAGAAACGTGAACGAGGATTTCTTTACCTCGGATGTTACGGCACTTTTCCTGAACAGTTCAGAGGGAATCTTCCCAACCGTTGCATCCAGCTATCCGATAGCCAACTATCCGTATTCGGGCTTGACCCTTTACTTTGATATAACCAAGGGAGGATGGACTTTCAGAAACAGTCTGTATAATGGTGCGGGATATAATGGCTGGAAAGCCCACGACAATCCTTTCCTGGTTCGCCCGAAGAAGGATGGAATCTTCAACATGTCGCAGCTGGAGTATGAACATAAAGGTGGAAAATATTTTGCGGGTGCTGCCGTCCATACCCGTCAATATCCGTTCAACGAGGATGGCGAAATGGTTTCTGCCGATGATTCCAAGGGCAAAACAACCTGTGGCTGGTGGATTTACGGAGAGCAGAGTGTATGGAAGGCTGGCGACAGGAACATTTCGTGCATGGTGCAATATTCCGAGAACACCAGTCATCAGAATGCCTGCTACCGATACGCAGAACTGGGCGGTGCCTATCAGGACGAGAAGAACGAGTGCGGCTTGTCTGGCCAGTACGCCCGCTTCCAGCAGGGTTCGGAATATTCGCTGGAAGTAACGTGGAAAAGACAGCTGACGGAATCCATCTCCCTTCAGCCATCGTTCCAGTACATCAAAAACGACAATGGAGATTTCACGACTCTCAGTGCCCGACTCTATGTCAGTTTCTAAAGGAAAGAGATAATTAGCAAAAAGTGTACATCATTTTAGCTTTTAGAAGCAAAATGATGTACACTTTTTTTATATGATAAAACAGCAGCTATCTACTATTCTGAATGAAACTATAACATCTGAGATAATTCCCATGCCCTCACATGCGTAATGCCTTTGCGAGAAGGCAACTGAAGATCGTCAAGCGAAACTACTACTTTTTCATAGTTATCCGCTATACATTCCAACGGAGCATATTCACGCTCTATTGTCTGCTCATCTACAAGCATATAAGTGGCTTGCACATAGATGATTCGATCGTTCTTGATGGCAACAAAATCAACCTCTTTATCCTTAATGCTACCCACATATACATCATATCCATGACGCAACAACTCTAGATAAACAAGATTCTCCAACAGATACCCAGCTCCATATCCGAATCCGGCATAGAGATAATTTTTAAACGACAAATCGTTCATATAGTATTTACAACTGCCAGAAAGGATCTCCTTCCCTTTGATATTGTAGCGCAAAGCACGATGTGCAAGATAAACTTCTTCTATATATCCCAAATATAGAGATACTGTATCATACGAAGTCTTGCGTCCTTTGCTTTTTATGAAGTTGGTAATATTGGTAACAGAAAGAAGATTGGAAGAATTATTAACCAGATAGGCAAACAAATCTTCGAGCAATCTTACATCGCGAATCGTATATCTGCGTATGATATCTTTCAGTAATACCGTATCCTTCAATCCCGAAATATAGTTACGCTTTACATCGGAAGACTGGAAATGCACAAGTTCAGGATAACCACCATCCGCCATGTACTGCAAATAACTCACCCTGCCGGCAGGAAGCTGATGAATACTCGCATATTCCTCGTAAGACAACGGGAATATGTGAAATTCCACATATCTACCAGATAGAAGAGTTGATAATTCTCCAGAGAACATCTTAGAATTAGAACCTGTGATAAATATCTCGTAATCTTCAGTATAATCTTGAGACAGCGAGTTGACTACACGTTCCCAACCATCAATATCCTGCACTTCATCTATAAAGATATAAATTCGTCCTTCAGGTTTCAATTCCTCCCGGTACAAACGAATAAAATTATCCAAATCTTTATAGTTCTCTATAAAATCAAACGCTGTTAGTTCACGGTTGATAAAGACAATATTATTGCTACTGACACCCTGCTGCACAAGATGCATGGCTGTTTGACGCAATATATAACTTTTTCCCACACGTCGCTGTCCCGTAAGTACCTTCACCACCTTGCTGCCAAGATACGAAGCGACACTTTCGGTATAAAGCGGACGGGGAAAACCGCAATCGATGGTGTTGCCAAACCAAAGATTATACTTCTTTACTGATTCTATATTTTCGTTCATACTCGAATTTTTGTGCAAAGATAGCATTTTTTTCGTCCATAGACGAAAATATCTCTGTTTTTAACAAGATTTTCGTCTATAGACGAAAATTTCCTTATTTCCATCATTTTTTCGTCTATGGACGAAAATTTTGAAGTATCGAGATTGTTTCAATCTTATTTCCTTGCTATCCATTTCGGCAAGACCAGGGTACCCATCACCAGGAAAGGGTAATAGAAGATGGCGCGCCAGAGCATGGCGGCAAGAATGGCTACTGAGGCATCGGGCAGGAAATCGGCATAATAAAGGCGGAACATCAACTCTGCCACGCCACTTCCGCCAGGCGTAGGACTCAGAATGGAAATCATCCACATCACCCATTGGCGGCACCAAGCCACCAGCATGTTGCCCTGACAATGGAAGGCAATGAGAATAGCTACCACGATGGCGAATCTCGACAGCCACGCCAGGGAAGTATAACCCATCAGCTGCAGCCAGAATCTTCCGCCCTCCAGCTTTGCCTCCTCCGAAGCCATCGTCATCTCCTCGGAAAACTTCTCTACCTTGGGCAGGAATCTGCGAAGGAAAGGAATCTTGCAGCATCCCTTCAATACCCAGCCCAGAATCTGAGGACGATGCAACAACAAGAGGTAGAGGATGGCCGTCCAGACAGCAACGATAAGGGTGCTGACGATGAAGATAACCTGCACTCCGCCCTTAATCCATTCGTTCGTAGCATCCACAGAAATCCCCACTCCTTCAGCCAAGCTGAACAAGAGATGCGATGGAACACAGAAATAGAGCAACACGCAACTGATGGCAAGGAATGCCTCATCAGCCAGCAGGGCTGCAAACATGGTGAAGATACTTCTGCCCATAGAAACTCCCTCGCGATTGAGATAGACAAAAGCCAAACCACTTCCCCCCACCGCCGAAGGAGTGACGGCAGAAGTAAACTCGCAGAGCACATTGATGCGGAACGCCTCGGCTACGGATAACTTACGCTGGCAGAGATGACGGAAACGGAGGGTGAGCATCAGATTCTGGACCGCAAAGAGCAACACGCCCATTACTACCCCCAGAAAGAACCTGGAAGACAAATCTATCCTGCTCAGAGCTTCCACGTCAAACTCCCGAATCATCATTCCAGCGATGACCACCAGTCCGATGGAAGCCGCCAACCATAAATGCCATTTTTTCATATTACTCTCAAAATAAAACTATACCTTATTATATATAGTAATATAACGATTAAATGGCTAATCTATTTTGTTGTCTGTCAATTAAATGCTGATATCTGTCCAAAACTTCTACAGCAATGTCCTCCCAAGAGCGCACCAGAGTCTCCGCAGCTCCCTTTGCAGCCCAGGAAATAATGGTTGGGCGCTCCAAAATATAACGGAGTCGATTGGCAAAGGCAGTTACGTCGTTATCCGAGAGGAATCCGTTGATTCCATCCTTGATGATTTCTGCCGTATTGCTGCCCCTTGCCACGATAGAAGGCGTATGGAGCGAAGCAGCCTCTCTTACCACCAGAGGGGCATTATCATAGATGGATGGGAAGAGGAAGAGATCGGAAGCCATATAGATCATCTGCATCAACTCCCGGGATTGCACGCTTCCGAAGAAGGTAATCTTATCCTTGCGGTAATCGCTGTTTCCCGACAAACCGAGCTTTGTCGCCATCGCCTGCATATCAGCCCTAGCATAACCATCGCCCACGAAAAGGGCGTGATAAGGCAAATCCTTCACCTTGGCTAATGCCTCGATGATGAGTTTCACGTTCTTCTCCCAGATATGCTGCCCCACGAAAAGGAGCAAGGGTTCATCTACAGCCACATAAAGCTCTTTCTTGGCTGCCCATTTCATCTCCTCGGTATAAGGCACATCGGCAAATTCGGTTCCGTTATCCACAACCTCGAAGGTTCCCTTGTAGCCATATTCGCGCAAGGTTTCGCCCACAGAAGCCTGAGGCACCCAAACCTCATCTACGCTCTCGTAAAACTTCACCACCTTGCCCACGAGATAATCCACCAGAGCCTTGTTGGGAATTACTCTCTCAAAATCGTCACGATATTTGGAATGAAAGGTTGCCACCAATGGAATCCCCATCCTGCGAGCCGTCTTCAGGGCAAAATCACCCGAAGAGAAAGGACAATGGGCATGTAAGATTTCAAAATTCAGAGCAGCTACCTGCTTCTGGCACTTGAAATCGAGCGATGGAAAGCCATAACGGTAAGGATGGCGACCGGGAACCGGGAACGAGCGATACTGGAATAAGGAATAAGGAAGCTGAGACTCATCGAGTCCTGGCATTTCCGGGGTTACAACCGCCACGTCCCTGCCCTGCTGATAAAAGCAGCGAGCCAAATTGCTTACCGTGAGTGAAACGCCATCCATAACGGGTGGAAAACATTCATTGAACAATCCTATCATAATCTGTAAATCTTATTGTTATTATCCTATTCTTGCTAAATAAAAAGCTATGTGAGAATCTTATAAATCTTCTATTTGAGAATCTTATAAATCGGCGAAGCCTCCGGCTGTTGATTATCATCATTCGTAAACGGAACCTTCAGGATGCTGGCGATGGTAGGAGCCACCTGCTTGGTATAGATGGTTCTGCCACCTTCCATTTCTCCCAGATGCAGGATGTCTTTTCCGAAAGCCACCAGCCAGGTCTGATTGCTGCCCTTAATTCTTCTGCCATGTTCCGCCCAGGAAGCTTTGGAATCAACTTCGCCACGGTTGGCGTGAACTCCCAGGCTTTCTCCCCTGCCATGATCGCAGGTGATAAGAAAGGTGGTGTTGCCCTTGTAAAATGGGTCCTGCTGGCAGCATTCCCATAACTGTCGAATAAACTGGTCGTTCTGATGGGCAGCATTCAGATACTCCTGCCATTTGCCATGATGACCGTAATAATCGGTCTCGCAAAACTCTACGAAGAGAAGCTTGGGATGCTTCTCCTTGAGGGTCTTCAAGGCGCGGCTCAAAGTCACACTATCATTTCTAACCTGCTTGCTCACCCTGTGAGAAGATCGGAAATCCACCGGCAACTCGCTTCTGCGATAATTCAGGATATAAGGAATCACATCCCAACTCGCCACGGCATTCACCCTGTCCTTGTACTCAGAACAAGCCTCTGCCAATTCCAGAACCGACCGGTTGGGGTTATACTGCTTGCGGTTATCAAAAATGTGCTCATCATCGGTCACGCCACAGAGCATCTCGCTGTAACCGGCATAGGATTTCCAGATGCCGTTGGCCACCTCCATCTTCGATTTCCGGTTGCGGTTGCCAATCATGCAGCCTTTCTTCCTGCCCATCTCCCAGAGAAACGGCATCAGACTGTCGCGCCTGGCACCCTCAAACACCTCCTGCCATCTCAAACCATCAATGGCAATCACTACCACTCGCGACTCCTCCTTCTTGCTATCCTTGCCATACACGGCGAGCAGGAACAACAAGGGAAGAAACAGCAACAATGGAATCATTTTCTTCTTCATAAGCCTGGTTCTCCTTTCTATGATAATAAGTATCGTAAGCGTTTTCTATGGCGGCGATGATGCGGGTATCAGCATGGTTCTCCCACATTCTGAACTCTACATCTTCCTCGTAATCACGGGCAAAAGCCTTCAGTTTGTCAATATCGAAATCATCGCTCACCACACCAGCCATTTCTCTTTCCGCATCCATCGCATTACATTCCTGCTCTACATGAGCCGGAATCAGCATGCAAGGCTTGCCCATGTAGAGTGCCTCGCAGACACTCTCGAATCCTGCAGTAGTGGCGAATGCCTTGCAACCAGCCATCATCTTGAGGAACTTCTCGTCGTTGATGCGATGGAAGGTGAGCGTATCATCCACCTTCAGTTCTTCGGGCGCATCAGGCTGATCCCAGAAGAAATGGAGACGGGTATGGGGATGCTTCTCGTGCCACGCCTTTACATCCTCGGCAAAGCCGGCATTCAGCATATATCCCATGATGTAGTCGCCATGATGGCGGATAATGGTCTTGGCTTCCTGGCGGAGCAACGGTGGAACCACCTTGATGCCGTGTACAGGCTCATCGTCGTAATCACGAATGGAGAGCGCAAACTTGGCTGTGGCTCCCATGCAGGTGATGCGGGTAAAGAACTTCAATAAGGATTCTGGTACCAGATACTTTCCAGGCATCTGGAAAGAGGGATGGAGGAAGAGGTACTGATGACCGATGCAAACCTCCGGGATTCCGAAACGGAAAAGGGAACAGGTAATGCCGCACAACACCTCGTAGAAATTGATGATGATGTCAGCTCCGCTCTCCTGGATATTCTTCCGTATCAAATGGATACTTGAAAGATAGCTGGGAGCAAGAAGCGTGTTGTAAGTCAGGGAGCGTAAGAGATTGAACTTGCGGTTATCCTTAGACGGCAAGAAATTAGGACTGTCGAAAAGTTCGATAGGAGTACCTATCTGATTCATGAAGAACTCGGGAATCACCCTGTTCTTGCTCTTGCCCACTAAAACCTTCACTACTTCATGGCCCTCGTGCAGAAGCATCTGCTTAAGCGCCAACGCCTGGGTGAGATGACCTCTACCCTCTCCTTGAATTACAAAAATTACCTTCATTTTTCTTTATACATCTTTAAAACATCTAATATTTAGCTGGTAAAGTGGCAGATGCATGTTACACGAAGCTGTTCATCGCCCCTTTCCGAGTGCAAAGGTATAAGATTCATATTTCAAAGATGTTAGAGAAAAATGAAGATAGGGTTAATATGATAAAGCCTAGAATATCGGCTGACCTACACAACCATTTGGCGCCTGAACATGAAGCAGGGCGGCGATGGTTGGAACAATATCGGTCATGAAAGTCTGCTTCGTGGTAGCACCATGCTGGATTCCCCAACCCATGAAAAACAAAGGAATGTGGGTGTCGTATGGATTCCACTCACCATGATCGGTTCCCTTCATGCCGTGGGCATAGAAATTCGGCTTCAATACGATGGCCACATCACCGCTGCGCTCACGGTTATAACCATTCACAATGCGCATCTTCACATCCTCAGGAATGCTCTCGGTCATCGTCTTCTCCATATCGCAGGCATACTGCACGCAACTGTCTTCCTTCAATACATCCACCACGCTCTGCTTGATCTTAGCGAAATCCAACTTGTTTTCCTTGATGATGTTTCGATTGAAAAACACCTGATAGTTCATCACGGTCTTCACCAAATCACCCACGTTAGGATACTCCTGAGCCAAGGTCTGATTCAGCTTCTTCGCCACCGCATCACCATCCCAACTGCCCGCAGGAATGCGGCGGTCTTGCAGGAAACGGGCGTTGTTCATCGCTCCATGATCGGCACTCAGGAAGACCAGATAGTTGCCCTTGCCCACCTTCTCATCGAGATAAGACAGGAAATCGGATATCGCCTTGTCAAGTCGCAGATACGTATCCTCGGTTTCTACCGCATGCGTTCCCACCTGATGACCGATATAATCGGTGCTGGAGCAGCTTACTGCCAGCAAGTCGGTTTCATCATCAGCACCCAACTGCTCGCCATCTATCGCAGCCTTCGCCAAATCTATCGTCAGCGAATTACCGAAAGGAGTCTTTCTGATGATTTCATAACCATATTTCTTATAAAGGGCTGGGAGATTGAGCGGCAGCGTAGCCTTCACACCCTTGCGGATTCCATCCTCATACTCGTTCTCATCTTCCGTACTTTCGATGTAAGTGTTCTTAGGATAGAGAGTGTTCCATTTTTCCGAGAGATAACGTTCTGGCAGATGCTGGTTGTTGAAAGCATCCACCCACTTTGGCAACTGGTTCATATAATAAGAACTGGTGATGAACTTGCCGCTCTCATCATCAAACCAGTAGGCACCGTTGGGATTATGACCTGCAGGAAGGATGGAAGCACGGTCTTTCAAAGCCACACCCACCACCTTGGCTCTGCCGTTGGATGCAATCTTCATCTCGTCACCGAGGGTAGTAACCCATAGATTTCTAGGCGACATCAAGCCCGCCTTACTGTTGGAACCCACCGGTTTTACGGTTTCATCATCCGTGCAATACACCTTCTTGCCATTCTTCACAAAATTGTTTCCAGCGATTCCATGGATAGATGGAACACTACCAGTATAGAGACAAGTATGACCGATGGCGGTAACCGATGGAACATAGGGAATTCGGGTGTTTTCGCAGGAAAATCCCTCGTTGAGCAATCGCTTGAATCCACCTTCTCCGTAGCGCTTCTGATAGCGATAGAGATAATCCCATCGCATTTGGTCAACCACGATGCCCACTACCAGTTTGGGGCGCTGAACGTTAGAAGCATTCACCTGCTGGGCGGAAACCGTTCCGCATCCCAAGAATGCCATCAAAATAAAACTAAATACCTTATTCATCTCTTTCCTTTTCTTTCTTATAAAACTCTTTTTTCTTATTAAAAACTGTGATACTTTTTACCGCTGCAAAGGTATTTAAAGGATATTGCTATCGTGTTACAAACAGATGAAAGAAGAATGAAAGCATTCATTTTATTCTGAGTGTATCATAAGTGCATGAAGGAAATCTATGCAAAACAAAAAAGAGGGTGTGTCATGAACTTATGACACACTCTCTTTTTCGTTTTTGCTTTTTTATTCAAATTCTGTGTTGAAACCGGAATCTGGAATGGTTGGAGAATCGATAAGGAATGATGCAGCAGAGTGGGTAGATAAGAATGGACCTTTATAGGTGGTCACCTTTCCTTTCACCATGTGGACATTTTCGAACGATAGTTTTTTTACCACTTTATCTTCAGTATCAATAGACTGGGTAGTCAGCTGAATATCCGTAACATCATCCTTGCCCAGAAAGAAATAGATGCTGAAAAAGAATCTTTTTCCCGTGAGCTGATCGCCCGAGATATCGTATATCCTAGTCAGGGTGGTCTTCTGGAGACAATGGCCCGTAGTTGGATTGAAGACATTACCGCAGTTGCCGGTAATCGTATATTTGAACGACTTCATGTAGTCCGGGCAAGGTTCCTGACGGCAGTTGAGCTGCAATACGGTTACTCCACGTTTCAGGATGCAGTCGTAGTTCTGGCTTTCTTCTCTATCTTTTACAGCAATATCCTGATAGGTATAAAACATATCTGTGACCACATTTTTCGGAAAGACGACCTCAGTCTTTGATTTGATGCTGACCTTGTTGTCTTTTGAAGGGTTATCGGTGGCAGCGGCGATAGCCACCATCTTGTAATTACCTCTAGGCACATACAGTTTCACCTGTCCGAAATTCTTGTCGGTAGAGAATTGGGTTACCAAATACATCGTATCTCTATCTTCCGGAAACAGGGCTATCTCCAACTCAGTAATCTGCTTGCAGTCACTCAGGTTCTTCTTCCCATCTGTGTCTGCACGGGTAATCCAAGGAGATGCTGCCTGTGCTACGTCAGCAGTACCTGCTCTGGATTCAATTTCTGAGATTGATTTCTCGAAGAAATTGAAGCTAACTTCCAGTTTGTCACTTCGTGATAAAGAATCCATCACGCCATCCTCTTTACTACAACTTACTACTAGTAAGGCTGCAATAATAAGCCATAGGCTTTTAGTGAAATATTTCTTCATAGGTTTTAAATTTGAAGAAATACGCCAGAATATCTGGTATTGTCTGCTATTACCCATCTAGTTGATACAGCTAGCTGTTTTTCTGTGATAGTATTGATGCAAAATTACTAAAATTTTGAATACGCTGTACTCCTCGCCCCCTATTTTTTAACTATCTTAACGAAGTTTTCACCTGATTAAACAAATAGGGGGCTTTTATGGGCACTTATAAATTACTCCTACTCCTACTCCTGCTCCACCTTCACTCCCGTAATCCGGCTCTTGAAATCGCCAGTCTTCTGGAGTGGGAACACCAGCGTGCGCTGATAGTGCATCTTGGCAGAAGGATTATAAACGATAGGCTGAGTGGCTGTAGCATCACCCTTCAGGAATGTAGCCAGGTCTTTCGGCAGCATCGCATAAAGAGTAACCGGACCCAGCTCCTCGCGCAACTTGCCATCCACATAAAGACAGGTCTTCCTGTTATCGCCCGTAATCGCCAGAGTTACCTTCTTGCCCTTCTCTATCCTGTAGTTGAACTTGTTGAGATAACCCTCGTGGGCAAAACCAAGCTGGCCGCTTTCAGGGTCGGCAAGATAGAAGGTGGCGTTATCTGATGAGAACAACACCGTGCCCTTCGGCTCATCGGCTCCCTCGATGGTGAACTCCACCCGATAGCCATAGCCCACTTCCTTCTCACCCGTGGTCTGACCAGGGTTCAAAGTCTCTATTCTGAGCTGTTTGCCCTTCTGCCAGCGTGCCGCCTCATTAACCGCAGGAGCCTCGCTGAGCGAAAGGCGAAGACGATTGAAATCTTCAAAGGAGAAAGATGTAGCAGCACCCGTCCAGCACTTTGCCGACAGCGTCTGCAGGGCAGGGAACAGTCGGTCGTGAATATCCTTCACCGTAATGCCGTTGCCCGCATGGTCGTTCCATACGGCAAACATACCGCCGAGAATGGCAGGGTCGTTCTCCTCGAACTTCTCGTTGCCAATCTGTGCCGGAGTCCATGAATCGTAGAGATACTGGCAATTCAGGTAATCGTAATAATAGCCTGCTGCCGGAACGATGTAAACCAATCCGTCAGGAATGCTCACCAGTTTGTAGCCCTGGCGCTTCATCTCCTTCGGGTCAGCATAACCATTGTACCAGCAATGCATCATCACGTTCTCCGACTTCACCTTGGTGTCGCCCTTGGCATGAGTAAGCGCACCCCAAACGGCAGCCTGCTTGCCAAACGACTCCACATATTTAATATAATGGTCGGTGAAATAACGGAATTTCTCCACCACCTCCTTCTTGGCGTTGGAATATTCATCGGTTCCGATGTGCACTACCTTGCCCCGGAACACGGGGTTCTTGCCCTCCAGATACTCCTTGAAGAGCCCATCCACAAACTTGTAGGTCTCGGGATTGAAGAGGTCGAGATGATCCATGCCATATTCCTTGGAACCGATTTCCGGCTTGTAATGGGTGAAGGCGAGCGAATGGGCAGGCACATCTATCTCGGGGATGATGTTGACGCCATACTGCTCTGCCAGTTTCTGGAGTTCGATAAACTCAGCCTTGGAATAGCTGCCATCCTTAGCCGTGAGTCCAGGATAGGTGTCGCATTCCAGTCGGAAGGCCGCCTGGGTCTTTGCCCAATCATTACCGAAAAACTGTCGGAATCCGTTATCATTCAGATGAATCTGCAGGGTATTCATCTTGTAATAAGACATCATCTTGACGAGCGAACGCAGATAAGACATCGGGATGAACTTTCTTCCGCAATCCATCATGAAGCCTCGCAGCCCGTAGGCAGGCTTATCCTGGGTAGAACCTTTAGGCAGCACGAAACCAGCCGATCGCTGCTGCTCAGAAAGCTGCAGCACGGTGCGGGTACCCCATACCAGTCCTTCTACCGAAGAAGCCGTGATGGTAGTTACGTCGCCGATGGTGAGGCGATAGCCTTCCTTGCCGAGCAGTCGGGCTGATTTCCTATCAGACTGGAGCACCAGCACGATGTCGCCGGCAGAGGGCTTTCCCGTCTTGGGCGTGAGCGGTTTTCCCACCAGGTCATGATAATCGGCAGCAAAGAGTTTCGCCACCTCCTGGGCGTTCTTTCCGCCCTTCACCACGTATTTGCCCGATGGGGTAAACATTCCCTCAGCCCCGCTCCATTGCTTGAGTTCAGGGATTACAAAAGGTTTTTCGTTGACTGTTGCCCAGCCACACGAAAGCACCAAGGTGCAGCAAGCCGTCAGCAAGAGACGCTTGAAATCATTTAGGTTTTTCTTCATACTTTACTGTTTTATGTTATGATTTAAATATTTCATTATCAATCATTGATACTGCCATCAGAACATCTCATTACCAACAGTTGATGTCCGTATTCCCAGCATTCAGCGGCAAAGATACGAAGAAAAACCGAGACTTCTACTACTTTTTAGAGATTATTGACCGAAAACAGAAGAAAAAAGAAAAATATCCCCCCAAAAAACTTGTCTGTTTCTTAAAATAATCGTATCTTTGCTGCGGATATTCTATGAAAATCCGCAACGCTATTGCGGATAATCTACGAAAATCCGCAATAGAAACTTATAAAAAGAGCTATTATGATTAAACGTATATGCCATATTGACAATGATTTAGAAGATAGCATTTTTCTGTTTGGAGCTAGACAAACAGGAAAAAGCACTTTCTTGCGCCAGACTTTTCCTGACTGTATCTATATTGACCTATTAGATACTACCATCAAAGGACGATTCAAACGCCGTCCTTCCCTGCTCTACGAGATGCTTTCAGATAAAGAGACGGGAACATTGGTCATCATAGACGAAATACCGGAAGTGCCTGAACTACTCAACGAAGTACATCGTCTGATGTCGGAAAAAGGAATCGTATTTATTCTATGCGGATCCAGTGCCCGAAAACTGAAGCGAAAGGGTTACAACACCTTAGGCGGAAGAGCTTATCCGGTTTACCTCTTTCCATTCGTTAGTGCCGAAATTCCGGACTTCAATCTCCAACGAGCCATCAATTATGGAATGTTGCCCCCACATTACCTGGCAAAGAATCCGCATCGACGTCTTTCAGCCTATATTGATGTTTATCTGAAAGAAGAAATCAAGGAAGAAGCTTTGGTGAGAAACCTCAACTCTTTCCAGCGATTTCTAGAAGTTGCAGCCCTGACAGATGGTGAGATCATCAACCTCAATAACATCGCCCAGGATTGTGGAGTAAGCGCAAATACCGTAGGCAACTATTTCGACATTCTGGAAGATACTCTTTTAGGTTTTCGCATTCCAGCCTACACCAAGACGATGAAGCGCAGATTGGTACAGGCTCCCCGCTTCTATTATTTTGATGTAGGTGTCGCCAACCACTTATTGCATCGCAAGGAACTGGTTAGAGGCACTGCAGAATATGGCCACGCCTTTGAGCACTTGGTAATACAGGAGTTAAGAGCCTGGCTTTCCTACCAGGAAAGTACAGAACAATTGAGTTATTGGCGAGCCTATACAGGACAAGAAGTGGATGTCGTGATAGGTGACGGTAGAGTTGCCATTGAAATAAAATCTGTAGAGGAAGTATTGCCAAGGCATCTGAAAGGTCTCAAGACTTTTGCATCTGATTACCCGGAAAGCCGACAGATGATTGTATCGCTCGACCCGATAAATCGAAAGATAGGAGAAATCGAATGTATCTACATCCTCGATTTCTTGAAAAAACTTTGGAAGGAAGGAATATAATCCTTCCCTTCAAAGATTATCCGAGTGCTTAATCATAGAGAGTGCTTAATCGTAAAGATAAAAAATGCGCTCCATCATGTGCCACTTCTCATCGCTCGTAGCACCCTTGCCGCACTTCTGGAACTTGCCTACCACTTCCTCCCACTCTGCCTGTCTAGGGAGGGTGGCGAGTTCTGCCATTTTCTTGTCCCAATCGAAATCTACGGGAGCATCCACAACCATCACCAGTCGGTTGCCGAAGATGTAAATCTCCATCTCCAGGATTCCTACCTGACGGATTCCATCTCGGATTTCCTTCCACTGCACTTCCTCAGAATGCAGGCGGCGATATTCGCGGATAGCCTCCTCATCAGATTCCAACTCCAGCCACTGCACGTAGCGCTTGGTGGCTACAGGATACTTCTTCTGTTCATAACCTTTCATCATAATCATTAGGGTTTTAAAGATTAAACATTATATTATCTGCAAAAATAATGCAAGCGAGCGCAATGTAAGCTTGCTTACAAATTGCCGAGCGCAGCTTATTTTCTGCAAAAATATGAAAAAAAATTGAGGTAAACAAGCCAAGTTACCGATATTTTGTTTATTTTTGCATTATCATTGCAGAAATGCAAGTTATGATTTACAAAACAATTCTATAAGATTAAAAGAAACTAAAGATTTACGATATGAAGAAACTACTTTTATCCATCGCCTTTCTGCTCCCTGCTATGGGAATGATGGCGCAGACTCAGGTAAAGACAGCCGAAGGTATTCTCGAAGGAAAAGACCTCTCAGGCATCACAGTTTTCAAGGGTATTCCATTTGCAGCCCCTCCTGTGGGCAATCTCCGCTGGAAGGCTCCTCAGCCAGCCCAGAAATGGCAGGGCGTGCGCGAGGCAAAGGAGTTCGGACCGAACCCGATGCAGGAACCTATCTTCGGAGACATGAACTTCGGCACGAAGACAAACAGCGAGGATTGCCTATACCTTAATATATGGACTCCTGCAAAGACCATGAAGGAGCATCTGCCGGTTTTGATTTATTTCAACGGCGGAGGACTGATGGCTGGCAGCGGAAGCGAACCTAGATATGCGGGCGATGCAATGGCGCGCAAGGGCATCATCTCCATCACAGCCAACTATCGTGAGGGCATCTTCGGATTCTTCGCTCATCCACAGCTCTCCAAGGAAACATCCTACAAGGGTTCCGGCAACTATGGATTCATGGATCAGGTGGCAGCCATCCAATGGGTGAAGGATAACATCGAGGCTTTCGGCGGAGACCCTAACCGCATCACCATCGTAGGCGAATCGGCTGGTTCCATGTCAGTAAGCGCCCTGATGGCTTCCCCTCTTTGCCAGGGACTCTTTGCTCAGGCTATGGGTTCCAGCGGTTCGGTGATGGGATTCAAGAAGATTGCTACCCAGAAGGAAGCCGAGGAGAAAGGCGTGCAGCTTGCCCAGAAAATAGCAGAGAAGATGGGTAAGGAAACGGGCAAGAAGGTGAAAAAGAACATAGGAATGAAGAATCTCAACGAGCTTCGTGCCCTGCCTGCCGAGGAACTGATGAAGCTGGCGGGAGTAAGAGCGGTTCCTGTCTATAATATCGACGGATATTTTATGAAAGAACAGCCTGTAGATGTCTTTGCCAAGGGCGAGCAGACCAAGGTGCCTCTGCTCATTGGTGGCAACAACCAGGAGATGACTCCATGGGCGGTATTGATGGGCAAACAGCCTACCGTTGAGAATCTGAAGGCTGGCGCCAAGGCCACCTTCGGGTCAGAGAACATCGATGAACTCTTCCGCCTTTACGGAATCAACAGCGACAAGGATGTGTTGGAGCAGCCGGGTGTGAATCTGGCTTCGGATATCTTCCTGGATTATTCTACCTGGAAGTGGGGCAACATGCACAAGCTGACTGGCGGACAGCCAGTTTACCGCTACCGCTATTGTCATCCTCGCCCAGCAATGGCCATCAAGGGCAAGGTGGCAGCTTTGGCTGGCGGCGTGGTAGATGCGAAGGAAGATGCAGCTCCTGCTCCACAGGATAAGGGTGCCGTTCACTCTGCCGACATAGAATATGCTATGGGTACCTTGCCTACCAACCACGTGTTCAACTGGCAGCCTGAGGATTACATGATCAGCGACATCTTCAGCCAGTATTATGTCAACTTCGTGAAGACCGGAAATCCAAACGGTCTGGGTCTGCCGGAGTGGCCATCCACCAATGGCAAGGCAGTAGCCCCTGTGCTTCAGATAGATGTAAAGACAGAAGTGAAGGCTGATGCCCAGATGGAGAAGCGCTATGATTTCATCGACAAAATGTTCTGGGAGAAGAAATAGAGATGTTTCAGAAATTCATCATCAATAGAGACGGAGTGCTGAAGTTCGGCCACGTCTATCTTCACCGTGACATGCTGGCACCAGGCGAGCAATGCACCTACGGCGGAGGTTTATGGAAAATTGATGAAGGCAGGGGCGCCATCGTTCTCTATGGAAGAAGTTTCGACTTCGGTCCTCCCGATTTCGACTTTGTGAAACAGATAGACTGGACGGGCTTGGGGGGAACCCCTCGCCCACTGCTCTATCTGCCTCATTGGCCTAACGAGGAAGAGATTGTGCCCATCATCATCAATTGAGAAAATAGTATAATATTCTATAAATTCTATGCAAAAAGTTTGCCAGTAACAGATAAAAGCGTATTTTTGCGAAAAGAATTCACTTAAAAAGCAGTATAGTATGAAAAAGAAATTAGTTTTGACTGCAGCCGTTATCGCTGCATTGTCAGTTGTCTCTTGCAACAGCAAGAAGACAAATAGCCAGGGAGCTGATCAGGATAGCCTCAGCTATGCAGGAAATGATTCGCTCAATTCTAACGATATCGTGCTCGATTCCATCGCCGGCACCTATGAGGGAACTCTCCCTGCTGCCGATTGTCCTGGAATCAAGACTGTATTGACGCTCAATGCCGACAGTACCTATCAGTATTCTGCCGACTATCTGGAGCGCAAGGATGGTCACGACGAAGCAAGCGGTATCTTCAAGGTATTGGCTAACAACGTAGTAGAAATTATCCGCCCATCCAGCGGCGAGACAACTTACTTCAAGGTGAAGGATGCCAACAGCCTCATCATGACCGACTCGCTCGGTACTGAGCCTGAAGGCGCCATGGCTAAGCACTATGTGCTGACCAAGAAGAAGTAAGCTATTCACATCTAAAAAGAGCACCCATCTCATATCAAGAAAGCATCTTTTTCTGCTTCCGAAATACGAGATGGGTGCTTTGCGTTGTGACAGTTGGCGGAATTATTTCTTCTGATACACCCTTACATAATCGATGAAATACTTCATCGGAAGAGCGGAATCATCGATTTCGCCACCATTATCACCGCCCAGGGCAAGATTGAGCAGAAGATACTGCGGCTTCTTGAAAGGCTGCTCGCCATTGCCCAGCTTGCCATTCACCGCCTCTGCCTGACTAATCTCGTTGAGAAGTTCATCGTCCAAATAAAGACGGATGCTCTGCTCATTCCAATCCATGCGCCAAACGTGGAACTTATCAGCCCATTGCGCATCACGATCTGTGAAATGGGTGAAAGGGATAGCCTTGCTGTTCCATTTCGCCGTCCAAGGCTTGTCGGTACCCCAGCAGGCATTGGCAAGGATATGAGGCACACCCTGCCTGCGATAATACTCCATCATATCGATTTCTCCATTCGACGGCCAGTCCATACCGCGACCCAAAAGCCAGATGGCAGGCCAGGCTCCACCCGCTGTAGGAATCTTTGCCCTTACCTCTACCCTGCCATAGAGAAACTCCTTCTTCTCTGCCGTATTCACCGAGGCTGAGGTATAATGAATCTTCTCGATGTTCTCAGGCCATCGGCTACTGTTCTTCCTGAACCCGGGATTTCTGCGAGCCTTCTTCTCCTTACGGGCCACGATTACGAGATTGCCATCCTTGCAATAGGCATTGGCTTTCTGATACCATTGCGCCTCGTGGTTGCGCTTGAATCCCTCCTCGTAGTTCCACACCTTGGAATCGAGAAGTCCATCGGTATTGAACTCATCGCTCCATACCAGTTTCCAGTCGTTCTGAGCCATCAGAGCAGATGGAGACAAAGCCATCGCCATTACTCCGAACACCATTCCCATTTTCTGCTTTACATTCATATTGATTGATTGTTTTGTTATTAATTTCCAATGATTGTCAGTTTTACGTATAATCATAGAATCAATAATACTGATGATTACTGAATTAATGATGCTTATGATTACCTAAGATGATGCAAAAATACAAAATTACGATAAGAAAGAAGAGTACTTTTCGAGAAATCAGGAGTATCATTCGAGAAATCAAAAGTATTTTTCGAGAAATCAAAAGTTATATTCTACATTCCAACATATTACAAACCCATTACATTCTCATCTTTCACGTTAAATTCAATTAAGTTTTAGCTCATAACTTTCGCTATTTCAGATATTTTTCCTAATTTTGCGTCCACGTTTCCAACGGATGAAATGAATATTAAGATTAGATTATAAAATTAGGTATTATATAAAATAGACAAGGAAAAAGGAAAAAGGAAAAAAGAAAAATGGAACATGTTTTTACTGAATCGATGTTTTTGGTGGGCTTTGTGATATTCATCGCCGCCATACTCGTATTAGACATGCTGGTCATCGACCGAAAGGCGCATGTGGTTTCCATCAAGGAAGCTGGCTCCTGGACGGCAGTATGGATTATTCTCGCTCTCGCCTTCGCCGTGTTCATCTACTTTCATGGAGACATGGTGCACGGCATAGAGAACTTCGATGACCTGAAGCTGATAGCCTCGCGCTATGCTTCTCATCTCAAACTGGATCCGAACGATTATGAAGGGAGTCTGCAGCAATATCGCCACTACATGACCATCTCTTACATCTCGGGTTATCTGATAGAGAAGACGCTCTCGGTGGATAATCTCTTCGTGATGATGATGATTTTCAGTTCGTTTGGAGTAGATAAGAAAGATTACCAGCACGTATTGAACTGGGGTATTCTGGGAGCCATCGTGCTTCGCTTCGTCTTCATCTTTGCAGGTGCAGCCCTCATCAGCCGATTCGCCTGGATATTGCTCGTATTCGGAGGATTCCTGGTTTACAGCGGCGCCAAGATGTTCTTGAACAGGAACAAGAAGGAAGAGATCAACGCCCTCGACCATCCGGTGGTGAAGTTCATGCAGCAACGCCTGCATCTGGGTCCGCTGGTAATGACGGTGGTGTTCATCGAGTTCTGCGATCTGATTTTCGCTTTCGACAGTATCCCTGCCGTATTCTCGGTTTCGCTCGACCCATTCGTGGTGTTCTTCTCCAACATCTTCGCCATCCTGGGCTTGCGTGCCCTCTTCTTCCTGCTGGCAGCTATAGCCGATAAGTTCCGCTACCTGAAGGTGGGTGTGAGCGTGCTACTGGTGTTCATCGGTGTAAAGATGCTCATCCACGATTTCTTCGAAATTGATGCAGTAAGTTCGCTGGTATTCATCATCCTCGTCTTACTCGTCAGCATCGGAGCTTCGGTGGTGATTCCGCAGAAAAAGGAAGCTTAAAAACACAAAACGCAGTAATACGCCCTGAAAGGGCAGAAGCTCCTAGCCCAGGGCACCGCCCTGGGTTTACGCATAAGCAAGAATGTCGCCCTGTAAGGGCAAAAGCTTTTAAGTACCTGGAAAGTACAAAGTTTTTGCCTTTACAGGGCGAACTGTTTATATTTCTAATACCTCCTCAACGGTCTATACTTAATGGTGTAAATCTGGTTGAAATAATCCTTCCATTCATTCGCCTCCTTATCATCATCCCGAACAATCCGGATGCCATAAAACCTGGTGCCCGTTTCCTTATACTCCTTAAATCTCGCCAACATCTGCTGCGGCGGATTCGGAATCAGGAAATCCGTAATCCAAAGCACATCGGCATTCACATAATGCAGACCATCGTTATCCAGCAAATCAAACATCTGGTTCATCATCTTCTTTGCCGAAGTTCCTCCACCAATAAAAGGCAGATGGGTTGTTGTAGGCTGGCGCCTGACACCACGACCCGTATGAGCCTGACCATCAGAAGATAAATCTGCAGAATTATCGGGAATTTCTGTAGAGTCCACAACCGTGATTCCTATTCTCTTCAACCGCTCCGCCTTCCGCTTCTCCATCAAATCGATGGCACGGGTGCTTACGGAGAAATCTATCAGAAAGCAATCCCGCTCCAAATCCTCTGCCGTTTCTTCCAACAGGGAAATCAGCGTAGAAGAAATCCTTTCAGGCGTTCCATACATACTCGCCGAAGTATCTAAGCAAACTATCATCGGACCCTTTCGGGAAGCATGGGTAAAACCGAGTTTGCGGGATGGCTTCGACATTTCGCTCTTATAACGGAAAGTCTGGAGCCTGCGGGTTCTATACTTATAGATAAAAAGCCCCTCCATATCCTCATCGCTGTATTGCGCCAACTCCAGCGGAAGAAGCGAGTTGAGATCATCGCCCACGGTAATGCCCTCGATGTCGCTTCCTGCGGAATGCTCCATCTTCATCTCCACCCCCGAAGCGATGGTGAGCCTATCTTTGCCGTTGGCATCTGCCACACGACCCATCTTCGCCACAATCTCCTTGATTTCCGGATATTTATCCTGAATCTTCACCTGGTTCAGGCGACGTTCAAACTCTGTTTCCGTCCATCCGTTCGTCATCAGTTCCCAGGCCTGCACGGCTCGCTGCTCCGAAGCGCCCTTCGTCTTCATGTTGCGGGTTATCTGGTCCATCATGCGAACCAATCCCGTTTCGAAGTTATTCTGACGGAGAGAAATAAAATCCTTCAGTTTCTTCAATACCTGATGGTCGATGCACACCTTCCAATCTCTAACCAGTCGCTCCCAGTTTTCCGGTTTCGAAGCTCCATCGCCAGCCATCAGTTTCAGGAAGAAAGACTTATCGAATCCATCCTCCCGGTGTTCCTGCTCCAACTGATCTATGAGCGGAAGCCACACCTGCTCATCCATTCTCTTAAAGGGAGTCCAGTCGAGCACATCATCAGCCCGATGACTTTCGGTCCAGGCACGTTGGCGTTGGAATCGCATGTGATGAACGCATTCCACGATGAACTTTCCCACACAATCATAGAATACCTTGCTCTTGATCTTACTATTCACCACCTGACGCACGAATTTCTGCACCTCTTCACCAGTTTCCGGAATCGTCACTTTCAGGGTAAAGAGATGAATTAGATAATCCTTCAGCGGGTCTTCCTTCAAATTCCAAGGCATGGCTGCGCCAGTCGGATCAGGAATCTTCACCTGCCCCGACTTGCAGAAGTCGTCCAGCATCTTCAAGTAATACTGTGCTTCCGCCAAGTCCTTGTTATTCTGGTATTTCATCTTATTCGATATTTTTCACCAAACTGGTAAAAAGCTTCTTATATATTATAGGAAGACTAAGCCTTCTCTTTCTCCATCAGATATTCTGCGAAGATTCTTGCGGCACTCTCCACTTTGGCTGCGCAAGGACGAGACTTGTAGTATTCTGCCGTTCTTGCCGAAGCCACATAGCTGGACTGTGCCTTCTCATGACCCTTCAAGCCCAGAATCTCGGCACAGATGATACTGCCATTCTGCTCCTTCGATTTGGCTAACAAATCCTGCACCACCTTGTAGCAGGCCGACTTTCCCTCGCGGTCATCCCCCTCAGTCTGTCCGCAATCCAAGCCAACGAGCACCACAATGCCAGAAACGGCTCCACACATCATTCTCATTCTGCCAACTCCACCACCGAAGCCGGCACCAATGCGCTTTGCCATCTCATCATCAAGACCATATAAATCGGCAAAGGCAGCCACCACCGACTGGCAGCAGCCATAGCCCTGCATAAAATTCTCCACCGCTTGGTGAACACGAGCCTCCAACTCTGGAGATAAAGTTATCTGTTCGTTCATCATGTTTTTGTTCTTCTATATATAATAATGTATAAGTAACAGGAGGCGATTAAACCTCATAAAGTTTCATCGTATCCTGTCGGGTAAACGCCAACTCCTTATAGAAATCACGGAGATAGGCCGAAATTTCAGCCTTATCATCCGAAGACACGAAGAGATTCTCGCTCAACTGCCTTTCCAGCGAAGTCAAGCCATCCGAAAGGGTTTCGATTTCCCCCTCATAATCTCTGCCATCATCAGGATTCCTGCGAACCCGATGATACTTGATATCCTCGGCAAGAGCATTCTTCATCTCCACCAGTTTTTCTGCAAAAGGAGAAAAGAGTGCCCGGATTACGATGCTTCGGATAGCATCCCGCTCTTCCGGTTCCTGCCACAGACAATGGTAGATAGGAAGCAGGTCGCAGATATCCACCTCTTCCCTATCCTGCATAAAGGCAGAAGTGCGAAGCAGACGAACGATATTTTTCCATCGGCGGTCGCTCACATAGATATTTCTGCGCTCGGCAGCCTCATCCACATTCACGGCTCTCAGAGATTTACGGATGGCGGAAATTGCATCAAGCACCTCCTCCTTCACGCCAACCTTACAGATTTTTTCCGCCCATTCAGCATACTCCTCAGGAGATATTCTTATATCGCACACGGATTTCACAGATCTCACAGATTTTTTCTTTGTATTCTCTGAAATAAACAAATCTCTTTCTGATGTTTCTACTCCCATTGGCATTTGCTTTACAGAAGACTTCTTGGACATAACATTAGCCTCATCCGTGGAATCAGTGAGATCCGTGTGAGACTCATTAGAATCCAGCAGCATTGCACGGAAATTCTTCTCCAGCTTAATCGGTCGGCTCTCTATTCTAATCACGAATCGGTCCCAAAGCGCCTCCAGTCCTTCTCCCTTAGCCGGCAGCTCATTACTAGCCGCCACGAGAAGTTTCAGAGGAAGATGCATTTCGCGATTGCCATTTCTGAAGATTTTCTCGTTAATCACCGTGAGGAGCGTGTTCTGGATAGCAGGACCCGCCTTCCAGATTTCATCCAGGAAAACCACATCGGCAGTAGGCAGATACCCCTCCACCGCACGCTCGTAAGTATCCGAAGTCTTCAGTTTCTGAATGCTCACCGGACCGAAGATTTCATCGGGCGTAGAGAATCGAGACATCAGATACTCAAAACTCCGAGCATCCCTGAACGCCGTCTTCAACTGTCTGGCCACCATACTCTTCGCCACACCCGGAGGTCCTAAAAGAATAACGCTCTCGCCTGCCAGAGCGGCAAGAAGCGAGAGCGAAATTTCTGTATTTTTTTCATAAATGCCCCGGTTCATCTCCTGGAGCAAAAGTTTGAATCTTTCCAGCATGTAATTACTTTACGTTGCCCACCTTAATCAAGTACTCAGCAATCTGAACTGCGTTCAGGGCAGCACCCTTACGAATCTGGTCGCCAGTCAACCACAATGTGTTACCATTGTCATCAGCCAAATCCTTGCGGATACGACCTACATATACATCGTCCTTACCGGCACTCTCCAATGGCATTGGATAAACGTAGTTCTGGGCATCATCCTTTACAGTTACGCCTGGAGCAGCCTCCAAAGCCTTGCGGATGTCCTCTACTGCCAATGGCTTCTCAGTCTCGAACCATACACTCTCTGAGTGAGAACGGAGTGAAGAAACGCGAACGCAGGTAGCACTGGTGCGAACATCAGAGTGCATGATCTTGCGGGTCTCGTTAAACATCTTCATCTCCTCCTTGGTGTAATCGTTAGGAGTCATCTTGTCAATCTGTGGGATGACATTATATGCCAACTGATGAGGGAACTTATTGATATGCTCAGTCTTACCAGTCTCGATGATATCCTTATACTGCTGCTCAAGTTCAGCCATGGCAGCAGCACCAGCACCCGAAGCACTCTGATAAGAAGAGATATGAATCTTCTTGATATGGCTTAAGTCATCGATAGGCTTCAACACTACTACCATCATGATAGTGGTACAGTTAGGGTTGGCGATGATGTTGCGAGGGCGGTTCAAGGCATCCTCAGCATTAACCTCAGGCACAACCAGAGGCACGTCGTCGCACATACGGAATGCGCTAGAGTTATCAATCATCACGGCACCATACTTGGTGATAGTCTCGGCAAACTCCTCAGAAGTGCCGCCACCAGCAGATGTGAAAGCAATATCGACATCTTTAAAGTCATCGTTATGCTGCAAAAGTTTGACCTCATAGTCCTTTCCCTTGAAGTTGTATTTTCGTCCGGCAGAACGCTCAGAACCAAACAACACCAAATCATCCATAGGGAAATTTCTCTCAGCAAGGATACGCAGGAATTCCTGTCCTACAGCGCCACTTGCACCAACAATTGCTACTTTCATAATCGAATCTTTTAATTTATAAAGTTGTTATAAGTGAATCTTATGGAAAAGAAGGGATGCTCCTTTCCAGCCCGATGATCTTTCATCTTCCAGCCCGATGATCTTTCACCGTTTTGTCAGCCAAAAACCGCTTATCCTCTCAAATCCGCTGCAAAGTTAAGACTTTTTCTACAATATCAAGCATAAAATCCCAAAAATTATTGCTTTTTGCTGCAAATTTATCATCTTTGCTTACTTTTCTGCAAGAATATGCATAAAAACGGAGTAAAATAGTTGCAATTACGAGAACCGGCAGACATCAATGATTAAGTATAAGGTAGCCCTTTCAATCTATCAATAAAGACACCAGAATAAGATGAAGCGATGCCCAAACGGATGCTTGAATTCTATCATTTATCTTCTACCTTCCAATCCTTGATGGTATGCGTCTCCACATCAAAGTTAATGCCCACCTTCACAATTGGCAGACCGCAGAGGGCGAAACGCTTCGCATACTCCTTCAAGTCTATCTGTTTCATTGCCACATCAGCACTTTGGTTTAGTTTCAACTCAAAGAGGTAGAGATGGGTGGCAGTACGGAGCACCATATCGACACGTCCCTTTGGCGTGTGAACCTCCACATCCACATAATTGTCGAGGATGGAGAAGATGACATACATCATCTGCTGATAATGCCCCTCATAATCCGTATTGTCGCAATAAGGAATCGTGCCGAGATAAGTCTGGAGCATTTCCAGAGCCTCATCTATCTTGTTATGACGAATGGCAGCAGACATCTTGGCGATTGTGGTGGTACCCTTCACCGTATTCATACCTATATAATAAGGTAAAAGACAACGATACAAGCCCACACGAATCTCCTTATTCGGAATGTCCAAGAGATAGAGATCCGTCTCTGGGTCATAGCCCTTGATGGTGATGTAGCCACTCTGATAGAGCAACGGCATGATGGTGGTCATCTTCTCGGTTGGAGCATCAAACTCCGACTTATCAGCCTCACTGCCACCTATCTCAGATGGCATCACCTGGAACTTGTTGAGCATGTTGATCAAGTAAGTAGGTGTACCAGAGGCAAACCAATAGTAATCTAATTTGCCTTTTGACATGGCATTGAGCAAGCTGAATGGATTGAATACGTCAGGCGAGACATCTGCAAAATGATAACCATCATAGTACTCTCGAAGAGCCGCAAGCGTCTCCTCTCTTGTCTTGCCCAACTTCTCGCCCAAAGCATCAACATCTGCCGACATTTGGGTCACCAGTTCTTCCTTGGTTATACCACAAATTCCAGCATACTCCTCATCCATGCTCACATTCGAGATATTATTCAGTTCGCTAAAGATACTCATCTGCGAAAACTTGGTGATGCCCGTCAAGAAGACAAAGCGGAGATAAGGCTCGCACATTTTCAATGGACTATAGAAATTGCGCATAACGTTGCGAAGAACCTGCAAGGAAGTATCCTCGTGTACTACATCCAACAAAGGAGCATCATACTCATCGATGAGCACAACCACTTGCTTGCCTGTCTTTCGATAAGCAGTCAGAATCAAATCGGTCAGACGATTATTTGCTCCATTCTGAGGTGTTGTAATACCATACGTAGCCTCTTTATTAGCCAATTGATAGCCCAAATAATCTTCCAACTCCTTCTTTTCCAGATGCTTGCCACCCGACATATCAAAATGCAGCACAGGATATTCCGTCCACTCCTGCTCCAGTTTTTCGATGGCAAGCCCTTTAAACAAATCCTTCTTACCCTCGAAATAACTTTGAAAAGTTGAAGTCAATAATGACTTACCAAAACGGCGTGGTCGGCTCAAGAAGAAATAACATCCACCAGAATGCGTCATTCTGTAAATGTATTCCGTCTTATCAACATAGAGCTTATCTTCTTTTCGAATTCGCTCAAAAGTTTGGATTCCCACAGGGTATAATTTCAATGCAGCCATCTTACAATATGCTTTAAGTACTTATATCTGGGGACAAAGATACAAAAAAATATTCATAGCTGCAAAGAAATCCCCATTTAGTTTGCGATATCTAACAATAATCACTGATAATATAAAAATCATCTGAAAAATTTGGTTATTCCAAATAAAATGAGTAACATTTGCAAATGTAAAAAGCCAACAGCATCCGATAGGTTGTTCTTGGTCATGGTCTAAGTAGCCATGCATTAAAAAAACTACTCACAAGTTTTTGCGAGAACCAAAACCGCAAACTTGATTTCTATACTAGATGAAAAGTTCTTCTTTCAGGAAGAGCATTACTATTTCCTGATTATTTTTTATTTAAAAATATATATATGAAGAAGATATTTTTCATTTCAATAGTAGCGGTCAGTTTCCTAACGGGCTGTCGTCAATGGTATTCGCTACAAAACTTCCTTGGCATTGGACATTACGAAATAGTCTCCAACGCTGAGAATTGGTTAGATAACAACAGGTACGACTCTATCAGTCAAAAATGGATTGGCCCTGATTCAGCAAGAATAAACTATATAGATGCAGAAGCAAACAAAATAGAGATGAATAAAAAAGACTATAAAAATAAGAAAAATGAAAACAAATAATCAAATAATTCTTAAAAAGAAAAAAGGTTAGTGGTGGAATATAGCTGCCAACAAGCCTTTTAGTGGTTTCGCCTCAGTAAATGGACAGACTTTTCTATATACAAAAGACGGAAGAAAGATTCCATAGTCAAAGCCTGCCCCAAACATCCATAATTTTACAAAAAACTTATGGATGCGAGAGAATCCAGAAAATAGAGGCTTCACAAATGGCAAGTACTACTATTACCAAACCACTAACGGAAATTGGGATATAGGCCCAGGTATAGATAAAGCCAAACAAACAGATGCATTCAATAAACGAGCTGTACGAGGTTTTACCCCAACAGAGATGAATGCAGAAGTATTGCGATTGCTATCCAAAGACTTTAGAACAATAAATCATTTGTCATAATCAAATCACCGCCCTTTGTTAGCAGTAACATTCTAACAAAGGGCGTTTTCCTTACGTAATGATAAAAAAACAACTTGGTACATTTTTATTATTTCTTACAACATCAAATCATTGATGGTTGTACCATTCATGAATCTGCTTAAATCTACCCTTTCTCCAATACCATGCAAATGTCCGGTTTCTGAATACTGCCAGATATTGCACTTTCCTCTGCCGTCGATAGAGGGTTGTCTGGAGTTATAATTGGCGATGAAGAGATAATAGCGATTGAACTTCGCCCCCATCTCCTTATTATAGAAGTCCTCGTTGCTATAGATGACAGGATACTTGCCATAGTGTTTCTTCACTAAATCAGCAAACACCTGTATGCTATCCTGCAGCTGTCGTCCCTTCCATCTTCCCTGGATGCCTTTCTCCTCCACATCCAATACAGGAATCAAGTCCTGCTCGCCCTTCTTCACCATCTTTTGGAAATCCCGGAACTGAGCAGTTACTGAAGAGCCGGCAGACATCAGATGATAAGATCCTACCTTCAACCCATATTTACGAGCCAGTCTGATATTTCGACGATAATGTCGATCCACATATCCTTTACCATGTGTAGCTCTGATATAAACGAACTTGATTCGCTTATTCTTCGCTATTTCCTTCCACTTGATAACTCCATTGTGTTTCGACACATCAATGCCATCATATCCGCCACGAGTATAAGGTTGCCCTTTCAATCTATCAACGAACACATCAGAATAAGATGAAGCGATGCCCACCCATCGCTTCACCTTATATGGCGACACCACATACATGATTCCCAGACCAATACCAGCCAAAACGACCAGGCTGCCTAAGGAAACCAAAGTATATTTTAATCCTTTCTTCATTGTTTTATTGTTTCAATTTGTCTTCTATAATAAAGGTTATACAAACGAGCGCAATATAAGTGAACTTAAAATAACCTGCGTAGTTTGACTTATGCAAAGGTAATTGAAATATCTGATACTATAAGAAATCTATTGCTAAAATGTACGAAATGGCTTGCTGGTGTATGAAATTACAAAACGGATGCTTGATAAAACTCATCAAGCATCCGTTTTGCTGAAATTATCCACACATAACTGATTGTAAATCTAATCCTTTTCGAAAGAGACCTTCTACACGTTTACGTTAATACCATAATCTATATTTCAATTATTGACTCAAAGGTCTATCACCATTTTATTACAAGCATAGTCTCATTAAACTTGCCCCACATTACTGGATGTTGACGATTCCCAGATGCTTCTACTACTCCTTGATGCACGAAATTATAGATTTCCTTAGCCGTGATAACTCTATCCTTGTCTGTATCAGCACAGGGCGGACGCATCAAAATACGTTCGCCCTGCTATCAGTATCAATGGAAATTCGCTTGCTCACCTTTGTTGCCACAAATGCTATCATTAACCCAAGACAAGCAGCTATACTAATAGCCATGCGTAGCCCAGAAACTTCAGCAAGCCATCCAATGACAGGAGGACCTACCAGGAAACCGAAGAAGCTGATGCTCGACACGATGGTGATGGCGATGCTCGCCTTGACAGTGCCCAACTTGCCCGCTATGCTGTAGCAGATAGGCACAGACGACGAAATGCCGAAACCCACCAAGAGAAAGCCCAGAGTGGCTGTAACAAGGTAAGGCAACAACGTGGCGAGAAGCAGTCCGCACAGAATCAGCAGTCCGCAAACCTTCAGCACTCTGGCGGCGCCATAGCGCGTCACGAAACCGTCGGCCAGGAAACGTCCCAAGGTCATGGCACCCATGCCTGCCACATAACCTGCACGGATGAAAACCTCGTCGGGCTTCACCACAGAAGTGAAATACACACCACTCCAGTCGTAGACTGTCCCCTCACAGAACATTCCCGCAAAACCCATCAGACCTAAGAGGAAAAGCACAGGGTCGATGGTTCTGAACGAGAACTTGGGAACGTCTTCCTCCTCAGCCCTCGCCTGCTCGTCGTTCACCAGGAAGTGGAAACCAGCAGCCAGGATCAGCAGACTCAATGCCAGCACCGTTCCGAAATGAGCCTCTATCGGCAGAACCGTATTGGCAAACACAGCACCCACGATGCCGCCCGCAAAACCACCCAAACTCCAAAGGCCATGAAACGACGACATGATGTTGCGGCCATACAACTTCTCCACTAAGCACGCCTGTGTGTTGGTGGCAATATTCATCAGGTTCGCCATCATGCCGAAACCCACAAGAGACAGCGTAAGATGAAAAACCGTGCTGCTGCAGCCCATAGCGAGGAGCACGGCGGCATAAAACACCTCGGCAACCACCAACATCTTCTTGCTGCCCAACTTGCTCACCAGCACGCCCGAGAAACCCATCATCAGCAGTTGTCCCAAAGGGATGGCGAGCAGAATGCTGCCCAACTGGCCATTGTTGAGATGCAGCAGATGTTTCACATCCGGAATACGGCTTGCCCAACTGGCAAACACCAGTCCTGGTACAAAATAATAAGCTGCCACAGCCACTCGCTTGCGAGCCAAGTCGCTCAAATCACTCATTCGAAATGTCATCCTATATATCTTTTAACATGAAACTTAAAAACGCGGCTGCAAAATTACGAAAAAATAAACTTTCATCCATCGATTTTTTCCCAAAAAGATAATGCCTTGTCAAAAAATAAGTGTAACTTTGCCCTTCGAACAACAAGAAAATCCTACGCAAGCATAAAACCTTGCCAGTACAGAACAAATAAAACTAAGCGATATGAAGAAACAAATCCTTGCAGCAGCCCTGCTGCTCCTCACTCTCGCCCTGCCAGCACAGGCAGCCAAGAGACAGAAACCCAACACCCCACAGCAACTCACCTTCCAGCACCCCTGGCAGGGCAAACGAGTGGCCTACTTCGGCGACTCCATCACCGACCCCAACATCAAGGCATCAAAGGTGAAATACTGGGGATTCCTGCAGCAGTGGCTCGGCATCACACCCTACGTCTACGGGGTGAGCGGACGACAGTGGAACGACATTCCCCGCCAAGCCGACAAACTCAAGGCTGAACATGGCGATGACTTCGACGCCATCCTCATCTTCATGGGCACCAACGATTTCAACAATGGCGTGCCCATAGGCGAATGGTACACAGAGACTTTCGACAGTGTGAAAGTGGCACGCCACAAACCTGGTGAAATGGTGCAGCGCCGTCACCGCCACTTTGCCATGGACAAGAACACGCTCAAGGGCCGCATCAACATCGCCATGTCGAAACTCAAGCAGATGTATCCCACCAAGCAAATCGTTGTGATGACGCCTGTCCACCGTGCTTATTTCTGCTCGGGCGAGAAGAACATCCAGCCCGACGAGATGTATGAGAATGCCCGTGGTGTCTTCTTCGACGAGTACGTCAAGGCTGTCAAGGAGGCTGGCAACGTGTGGGCTGTTCCCGTCATCGACCTCAATGCCCTCTCGGGTCTTTTCCCTCTCTACGATGCGGGCGCTCAGCTCTTCAACAAGCCCGACACCGACCGTCTCCACCCCAACGATCCGGGTCATGAGCGCATGGCAAAAACCATCCTGTATCAGCTCGCCTCCCTGCCCTGCGTTTTTTAGGCTTCCATCTTTCTTGGGCTCTTCTTAACACCTTTTGGGGTCATAATAGACGACCGGCGCCTGTCATCTATTGTGACCTCCCTTGGTCTTAATAGACGACCTCGCGGGAGCATGAGTGCAGGTTTTTCATTTTGTCATTTTGTCATTTTCAAAATCAAAAACAACATTTTTCGCTCTCTCTATATATATTTATAGAACTTTTTTCGTTTCCAAAATCGAAAATGACAAAAATGACTTTGACAAAAATGACAAGATTCAGATAAGCTAATATTCAGTAAAACTATATTACATTTTACGATATTGCAACTTACAGAATATTGAGTACTGATGAAGAAGCGATTATCTTATCACCTTCACCTCGCCATTCTTGCTCAGTTTCACAATGCTGGAAGGCGTGTGGGGCTTGTGCTCCTGGCGGCGACTCCAGCAAACATAGTCGACTGCCTCCAGGATTTCGGGCGAAATATCACGATAATTCTGTGCCGCAGGCTCACCACTCACATTGGCGCTGGTGCTGACCAAAGGCTTCTGGAAGCGGTAACACAACTCCTTGCTGAAAGGCTCGAAGGTGACACGCATGGCTAGACTGCCATCCTCTGCCACCAGATTATTGGCCACACCCGTAGCATCGTCGAGGATGACGGTTGTAGGCTTCACAGGCATGGCTGCATCGATAAAGTCCCACGCCACCTGAGGCACATTGCGGAAATAACGCGCCATACGGTCAGCGCTGTCTACAAGACAGATGAGCGCCTTGGAATCGTCACGACGCTTGATCTGATAAACCTTTGCTACTGCCTCGGCATTGGTGGCATCGCAGCCGATGCCCCATACCGTATCTGTAGGATAGAGTATCACTCCACCCTTTCGCATGCACTCCACTGCATTCTTAATGTCTTCTTGCTGTGTCATAATGCTGATATTATAATATGTATAATGTTTCTAAATGGTTTTATACTGCTCGATGTCGCGCATACCGTTGAGGAAGTCACGTGCCTCCATGCGCTTCTTGCCGCTTATCTGAATGGTGTCGAGCTGCAGCCACTCGTCGGCACAAGCCACGAGCAGGCTCTTGCCCTCTACACGGAGCGAGCCCACAGCGACGCCTTCTGCCAGTGCCTTGCCGGTCTTCGTAGTCTTGAAAACCTTCAGCACCTGAGCCTTGCCGCCCTCCTTCTGTATCTCGGTCCATGCGCCAGGATAAGGCGACAGACCGCGGATGAAGTCGTACACCTTCTTGGCTGGCTGGCCGAAACTGATGCGACAGGTCTCCTTGAAGATTTTGGGTGCATGATGCAGTTCCAGCTGTTCTGCCACCAACTCGTCCTGCGAGATGGAGTCGATGTTGCCATCGGCAGCTATCAGCTTGTCGATGGTCTTGAGCGCGATACCGGCACCGAGGTGCATCAGTCCGTCGTAGACATACTCCACATCGGCATCGTCGGGAATAGCGAAAGGCTCCTGCATGATGATGCGTCCGGTGTCGATGTCGTGATCGAGGAAGAAGGTGGTGACACCAGTCTGCGTCTCGCCATTGATGACAGCCCAGTTGATAGGCGCTGCGCCACGATACTGAGGCAACAGGGCGGCATGCACATTGAACGTGCCGAAACGGGGCATGGCCCACACCACCTCGGGCAGCATGCGGAAAGCCACCACCACCTGAAGGTCGGCACGGAAGCCACGCAGCTGCTCCACGAACTCGGGATCTTTCATCTTGACAGGCTGCAGCACGGGCAAGCCCTGCTCCAAGGCATACTGCTTGACAGGAGGCGCCTGCAGCGTGTCCTGATGGCGTCCTACGGGTTTGTCGGGCTGAGTAACCACAGCCACCACATTATATCCGCCTTCTACGAGGCTCTTGAGGGATTCCACCGCGAACTCAGGTGTTCCCATAAAAACGATTCTTAAATCTTTCTTCTCCATAAAATAACATTTGAAGTTAAAATCAGCAAAGCCGAAGAAATCTCCACTCTTCACTTAAATTATTCTGCCGACATATCGGCCACAATCTTGCGATACACCGAGTACACCTTGGTACGGCTGATGTAGCCTACGAGCACGCCGGCTGTGTCGACCACAGGCAGCTGGGCCGCATCGGTCTGGTCGAACTTCTTCATCACCTCGTCCATCGGCTCGTGGTCGGAAAGTACTGCCGATGGCTGCAACATGAGCTGTCGCACGGTGAAACGGTTGTAAAGCTCTGACCTGAAGATGATGTGACGGATGCGGGTAATATCTATCACTCCCAAGAGTACACCTCCCTTGTCGACCACTGGCAGGAAGTTGTTGTTGCTGCGGCTTATCTCAGCCACGAGTTTACCCATAGGCAGATCGGCATGAATGGGATGATAGTCTTTCTCGATGACGCTCTGCATGCTCATCAGCGTGAGGGCCGCACGGTCGATGTGATGAGTGAGCAGCTTGCCCTCTCTTGCCAGTCGCAGGGCGTAGATGCTGTGGCTCTCGAAGATGCTGATAGTGAGGTATGACGAGATGCAGACGATCATGAGCGGCATGAAGAGCTGATAGCCTCCCGTGAGCTCGGCGATGAGAAAGATGCCCGTAAGCGGTGCATGCATCACACCCGTCATCACGCCTGCCATACCCATGAGCGTGAAGTTCTGCTCGGGCACGTAGACACCTATCTCGTTGGCATTCCAGAAGCGGGAGAAGAAGAAACCCGCAAAACCGCCGATAAAGAGCGAAGGTGCGAAGGTTCCACCACAACCGCCACTGCCATTGGTTGCCGATGTGGCAAACACCTTGGTGAGGGTGACGAGTCCGATATAGACGAGCAGCAGATGGCTGTTGCCATAGAAGAGCGAGTTGCTCATCACCTGCCCCCACTCTGCCTCTGTCCTGCCCTTGAGCAGGATGTTGACAGCCGAGTATCCCTCGCCATAGAGCGAAGGAAACAGGAAGATAAGGCTGCTCAGGATGAGTCCGCCCAAGAGGAGTTTGGCATAAGGATGCTTGCCCAGACGGGCGAACATGCCCTCGCAAGCCGACATGGTGCGCATGAAGTAAAGGCTGACAAAGCCGCAGAAGATACCCAACAGGATACATACCGGCGCACGGTCGAGCACCCAGGGCGAGGTGAGCGTGAAGTCGAAGAGCGACTTCGAGCCCATCAGAATATAGGTGAAACAGGTGGCTGTGACACACGAGATGAGGATGGGCAGAAGCGAAGCCATCGACAGGTCGACCATCAGCACCTCGAGCGTGAAGACCAGTCCGGCTATAGGTGCCTTGAAGATTCCGGCAATGGCGGCACTGGCTCCGCAGCCCACCAGCAGAATCATCGTCTTCTTGTCCATGCGGAAGATCTGTCCCAGATTGGAACCGATGGCCGAACCGGTAAGCACAATAGGCGCCTCGGCTCCCACAGAACCGCCGAAGCCAATGGTGATGCCAGAAGCCACCACCGACGACCAGCAGTTGTGGCCGCGCAGCTTGGAGTTCTTGGTAGAGATGGCGTAGAGCACGCGGGTAATACCATGCGAGATATTGTCGCGCACCACATACTTGATAAAGAGCGAAGTGAGGTAAATGCCCACGATTGGGAAGAGCAGGAAGAGCAGGTTGTACGTGTTCTTGACAAATCCCGATGTGAGCAGAATCTGTATCTCGTGCACGATTCCATGCAGGAAATAGCCTGCCACCGAGGCGAGCACCCCGATGACAAAGGCGAGGATGAGTGTCATCTGGCGGTCGGAAATATGTTCCTTCTGCCAGGCCACCATCTTGTCGACCCAACTTTTCCTTGCTTCTAAAATATCGTCATCCATTAATATATATATTATCCTTTATTATTTTATCTTGGCACAGATTACGCGGATTACACGGATTTTATCTTCTGACTGCCACAACGCTTTCACCAAGGAATATGGCATCAGCCTCTGTGTTGTCCGCGCCTCATCATTCCTTAAAACTCCGAAGTGAAATGGAACCTGATATGTTCGAAGTCCTGCTGTGCCATGCTGAGCACATAGCCCGAGTCGGCGAGGAACACGTCTCTGCCCTCTATGTCCTTGGCCATGTACTGATACTTGCGCTTCTTGAAGTTCTCCAGCTCCTGCTCATCGTCGGCCTCTATCCAGCAAGCCTTGTGCAGGTGGACAGGTTCCCAGCGGCACTTGGCGTTGTACTCGTTCTCCAAACGATACTGGATGACCTCGAACTGCAACTGTCCTACGGTTCCCACGATGCGGCGGCCGTTGAACTGGTTGACAAACAGCTGTGCCACACCCTCGTTCATCAACTGCTCCAATCCCTTCTGGAACTGCTTGCTCTTCATTGGGTCGTCGTTCTCGATATACTTGAAGAGCAGAGGCGAGAACGAAGGCAAACCACGGAAGTGCAGCTGCTCGCCCTCGGTGAGCGTGTCGCCAATCTTGAAGATGCCGTTGTCGGGCAGACCTACGATATCGCCTGGATAAGCCTCGTCGATGGTGCTCTTGCGCTGCGCCATGAACTGTGTGGGCGAAGAGAAACGGACGGTCTTGCCCAATCGTACGTGCAGGTAAGGCTGATTGCGCACAAACTTGCCCGAACAAATCTTGCAGAAGGCAATACATGAACGGTGGTTGGGGTCGATATTGGCGGTGATCTTGAAGATGAAGCCAGTAAACTTGCTTTCCTCTGGCTCTACCAGTCGCTCCTCGGCCTGAGTGGGCTTAGGCGACGGTGCTATCTTGACGAAGCAGTCGAGAAGTTCCTGCACACCGAAGTTGTTGAGCGCAGAACCGAAGAACACCGGTGCCACCTCGGCCGAACGGTAAGTCTCCACATCGAAGGCTGGATAAACGCCGTTGACCAACTCCAGATCCTCACGCAACTGGGCAGCCTCGCGCTCACCCACATGCTGATCGAGCGCTTCGGAGTTGACGTCCACTTCCACTTTCTCGGTCACGCGCTGCTTGTTGGGAGTAAAGAGGTTGAGCTGCTGCTCGTAGATATTGTACACGCCCTTGAACCGGGCACCTTGTCCGATAGGCCAGCTCAGGGGTCGAACCTTGATCTTGAGTTCTTCCTCCAGTTCGTCGAGCACGTCGAAGGCATCGCGGCCCTCACGGTCCATCTTGTTGATGAAGATGATAACAGGCGTATTGCGCATACGACACACTTCCATCAGCTTGCGGGTCTGGGCCTCCACACCCTTGGCTGAGTCGACCACGATGATGGCTGAGTCAACGGCTGTCAGCGTGCGGTAAGTGTCCTCGGCAAAGTCTTGGTGACCGGGAGTATCGAGGATGTTCACCTTGTAGGGATCGCCATGCTCGCCATCGGGCAAGTAGTCGAACTCCATCACCGACGTGGAAACAGAAATACCACGCTGTTTCTCTATATCCATCCAGTCGGAAGTGGCTGTCTTGCGTATCTTATTGTTCTTTACGGCACCTGCCACCTGTATCTGTCCACCAAAGAGAAGGAACTTCTCGGTCAGTGTGGTCTTACCTGCATCAGGGTGAGAAATAATGGCAAACGTTCTTCTTCTTTCAATCTCTTTCATCTCGTTGTATATATATTTTGAACTTTTCTCAAGTTCAGTATATTATTATAAAATATGTATATCCTAAAAATTAAACACTACATGTCGTCGTCAAACTTCAAGCCCTCTGTACGGTCCTTGATGTAATAATCGCTCAGCATGCCCACGAAGGTGCTGATCTCGGTCACGGCACGGGCTGTTTCGGGCGTTATCTCCTTTTTCTGCAGGCGGAGCATCATCACGCCATAGAGTGCGTCTAAGCAGGTTTCTATCTCGTTCACATCCTTGTCGCCCTTGTTGCGCAGCTCTACGATATAGGGCAACACCTTGTAGTATTCGGCATTATAGATGGGGAACTTGCTGCTCTGCAGCAACATTCCGTGCAAGTCGATGACGTCCTTGAGCAACACGCGGTTGATATCGAGATGTCCATACTCGCGCTTTCCTTCCTCGTTCATCATGCGGATGAGGTTGCCAAACCAGTCCAGCTCCTCGGCTTTCTGCTCGTCGGTATAGTCGAAACGGTCGATATACTGCTTGCGGATAACAGGCAGCGAACAGCCATAGGCGCGGATAATGTCCTCCACCTGCCACATATACAACAGGTATTCGGCGATACTTTTCTTTCTTAACTCTTGTGCTACAAACATATATTTTGTGAAAATAATATTCTCATATAATCTTTCCGGGCACACGCCCCGTAGGACAGCCTAAAACTCGGGCAGATGATACAGGTTGAACACCGTGCCTATCAGCGCTATCAGCGAGAAGATGATCACCACACTGCCTATCACCTTATTAATAATAAGAATGCCATTGGTATCAAACTTGCCGCGTATCTTGTCGATGAGCCAGGTAAGACCAAACCACCACAGCAAGGCGCCAAACACGATGCTGAGATAGCCCACGCTCATCTCAATAGGCATGTCGGGAACCACAAAGGCAAACTGCGCGTATGTGGCCATGAAGAGGAACACGATGAGCGGATTGGAGAGGGTGACGAGAAAGGCCGTCAGGCCGTTGTGGAACAATGTGCCCTGCTTGTTGCTGCTCTTGTGCATATTCTTCATCGGGTTGCTCTTGAAACAATACACTCCGAAGACAAGCAGCAGCAGACTGCCCGAAATCTGAAGATAGAACTTGTTCTGGGCATTGTTGACAAAATCCATCACAAAACTCATACCCAAACCCGTGAACATGGCATACACGATGTCGCTGCAAGCAGCGCCGATACCTGTCACAAAACCATACCAGCGCCCCTTGTTCAACGTGCGCTGAATACACAAAATACCTACTGGACCCATGGGAGCAGAGGCAATGATACCTATGACAATACCCTTGAAAATAAAATCAAGGATGTTTATCTCTATTGGAAACAATGAATTCATACGAGGTGCAAAGATACAATTTTTTAATCATACAATGCAAATTTTCCGTCTAAAAGTTTGTCCGATGCATTTTTTTTCTTATCTTTGCCATCAAATTTTAAAACTCTAACTTATTAAAAAACATAAACAATATGACAGAAAATGCATTGAAGCCGTATGTAATCGGCTTGGACCTTGGCGGCACCAACTCTGTTTTCGGTATCGTTGACGCACGTGGTGAAATCAAGGCTACTACAGCCATCAAGACCGGTGGCTATGACAACGTGAATGATTACGTAAAGGCAGCTGTCGAAGCACTACAACCTATTATCGAAACCGTTGGTGGTATTGAGAAAATCAAGGCTATGGGTATCGGAGCACCTAATGGCAACTTCTATAAGGGAACTATCGAGTACGCTCCCAACCTGCCCTGGGCTCACACTTGTGTAGTTCCTTTGGCAGATCTCTTCAGCAAGGCTCTTGGCGGACTCCCAGTAGCGCTTACCAATGATGCCAATGCGGCAGCACTGGGCGAAATGACTTATGGCGCAGCACGTGGACTGAAGAACTTCATCGACATCACTTTGGGTACTGGCGTAGGCTCTGGCATCGTGATTGATGGAAAGATGGTTTATGGCTGCGATGGTTTCGCAGGCGAGTTGGGCCATGTGATTATGGTTCGTGGCAAGGAAGGCCGTACATGCGGCTGCGGCAGAACTGGCTGTCTGGAAGCTTACTGCTCTGCAACAGGTGTGGCTCGTACTGCACGCGAATTCCTCGAGAAGAGCGATGAGCCTTCATTGCTCCGAGAGATTAAGCCAGAGGACATCACCTCTTACGATGTAAGTATTGCTGCCGGCAAGGGCGACGCCCTGGCTAAGCGCGTGTACGATTTCACTGGCAAGATGCTCGGTGAAGCTTGTGCCGACTTCGCAGCATTCGCTTCACCTGAGGCTTTCGTCTTCTTCGGCGGTCTTACCAAGGCTGGCGATCTCTTGATGAAACCTCTCAAGGAGTCATACGACAATACCGTATTTCCTACCTTCAAGGGCAAGGCTAAGTTCCTTGTGTCAACTCTCGACGGCAGCTCTGCAGCTGTTCTCGGCGCAAGCGCTGTGGGTTGGGATTTATAATTTGGCATCATCTTTACAAAAATCCTGGACTTTTTTTGTTTATCGTTCCAGGAACATACAGAATGCCTCCGAAGTGATTTCGGAGGCATTCTCATTTTTATCACAGATATGTATTTCGTGACAAACGACACATTGGTTTTGATAGAACTGCTGCATTGTTTTAAAGAAAATGAAGCATTGTTTTTAAAAAGAACTGCTGCATAATCGTGACAGAAATCTACATTTCAAGCACTTTTTACATGACGAAAATCAATTTTTCCTCTTATTCCGCACTTTTTTCTCAAAACCTCGCTCGTTCTTATAGTTTTTTCGTACCTTTGCACACCCAAAACAAAGGTGCGGACAGGATTGTAAACAAGATAACATGACACATCACAGTCGTCCGGCACTCTCATACAATTGTATTGAACATCATTTCAAGTCAAGAATCACATTTAATTAAGAATCACAAAAGAATAAGTAAAAATGAAAAAGATTTACACAGTGGCTAAATACGCCAAAAGCATCATGCTCGCAGCTGTAATGCCAGCAAGCGCTTTGACTACAGTAAATGCTCAAGAAGCAGACAACACTACCTATGCTCCAGCAGAAGCCAACAGCTGGTGGAGAGGCGAAGAGGTAACAGGTGAAGAACAGCAAGTTTATGTATATAATGTTGGCGCTGGCATTTTCGTAACTACCGACGACACTCCCTCTGAAAAAAATATCGACAATGCTGCACTCTGGACACTTTCTAACAACCAGTTCAGTTGTGGGGATTACCACATAAATATGTGGAGTGATTTGGGATGGGGAGCATCATGGCATACAGCTATAAACACAAACGAAGCCACTACATACAACATGATAGCTGAAAGTACTACAAACAGAGGCTTTTCGTACAAACTGTCTAAGAAGGATGGTTTAGTTACATGCTATTTCAACGTTGACGTTAACAAAAACAAATACACAGCAGTAATAAAACAGAGCAAATACAACGACTTCCTCTTTATCTCTCCTGAACAGAAAGAGGCTTACAGCACATATTCTGCACTCTACAAAGAGGCAAGTGAATTGACAAGCAACGAGAAAATTTCTACAAGTTTGCTCAGCCAGCTGAAAGAAGTCCTCACCTCTACAGCTACAGCTAATTACGGTACATATACTACGAACAAGACCACATTGCAGAACATTATCGATACGATCAAGACTTACCTCAACAGCACTCCAACAGGTATCGACAACATCAATGCCAACTCATCAGCCAAGGCTGAAGCTATTTTCAGTGTGAACGGTGTTCGCAACGCCCAGCTCAACAAGGGACTCAACATCGTGAAGATGAGCGACGGTTCTATCAAGAAGATCATGGTTAAGTAATCTTCTACTTCAATACTACATACAAAAACGAAAGGCTGTGTCAAAGGGATTCTTCCCAAAGACACAGCCTTTTTTGATTGAATACTTAGCCATAAAGCATATGGCTTTAACTTCTATAACTTCTTTAACTTAACTTCCCCATTTGCGAAAGCTGTTTTTTACTTCTGCAGCGTAACTCCCATCAGTCCTACAACCACCTCGTTGCTCAAGGCGCGGAGAGTCAGCGAACGGAGTTTCTTCTTGGCGTTGAGAGGCATGTCGAGCATCGTGGCAGCGCCACCAGGCAGGGCACACATCGCCAACTTCATATCAGGAAGATCGCCGGCAGTGGCTGCCTCCTGATAGTGAGAGTCGCGGAAAAGATGACGGCTTACAATACCTGTATTCAGACCTATGCGGTAAGGACGAACGGCAGGCATGGCAAAAGCCACAGCGTTCTCCACGAAGTCTTGCTCGATAGGACACCAGTTGACAGGTGGAACAAGCATCAGCTCGTCTGTCGTACCGTCGGTATATTCCACTCTCACCACGGCATTCTCTATGGCAAACTGCATGGGGTTGGTAGAGCCAGCCATCAGCAGATAGGCATGCGAAGCCTTGCCCGATAAAGGAATGGTGATGCTGTCGGGATAATTGTCCCACAAACTGGTATAGGCAATATTCTTGCCCTCAGCAGGTGTGCGGAACGACAAGCCTGGCAAGGTCTCGAAAGATCCGTCCTTCACCATGCTGCGCAACTTGGAGTCGTCTATCTTGGCGAGTTTCTTCGTTGAACACCAGTCGCCCATTCCCTGCGTAGGCACACAGAGTGTGGTGTAAGGCGAGCGGGGTTTGAGGTATTGGTTCTTGAAGATGTCGCTCACTTCCGAATTGAAGGCAGCATCCATGTTCACCATTCTTCGCTTTCCGTCGTTCAACTGGTCGAAGTCATTGCCCACACCTGTCATCGTTCCCCATCGGTCGGCAGTCTGTTCCGCAACGGCATCAGCCAAGGTGTAAGTCTTCTTTACCTCAACCTCATCATTGTCTACGGGCTTGATGGTTGCCAGTTCCACGTGCTGGCGCTTGTCGGCTGTCAGTTCGGTGTCTTTATATTTTCCTCCACCCATATTCTGACGTATCACAATCTGCAGCGGACGGGCAAAGTTCTGCTCTATATCGAAGATGTCCTTGTCGCCCACTCTTCTGAACGAGTAGTCCAAATAAGGCGTATGCACCGACGCGCTGTCCCATGCTGCGGGGAAACCAGGACGAATGATGCACTTGCCCTCTAAAGCATTGGGCGTGATGCCATAAAGGCCTTCGATAAACGCACGCGACGAGATGCCCGTCACATCAGAGAAATCGCGATAGCCCTCGCCTGTGGCACGGTCCATCGTCGACAACTGTCCGAAGTTGCCCGGACTGCTGCCGAGATACATAAAGTCGAGCACATTGGCTTTCAGCAGTCGGTAAGCCTCCTCCGCTCTTCCTGCCTGATAATAAGCCAGCACGGTATGCATCACCTCTGCCATCGCCACATTGTTGATACTCCATTCGTAAGGCGACCAGTCGGATGTGCTCACCGTCTGATATTCCTGTCCATCATATATATAAGGTACGCGCGGGATGTGCCTGTCCACATACTTCGTTGCCAGATAGTTCTGTTCGCCAGTTCCTGCGCCACAGTCTATCGGTGTGTAGATGCTCCACAGCGCTGCGTCCTTATGAACTCGCTTCAGTCCCATGAAGTCCTGATATTCAGCCCAGTGGCCGAAATCTTTCAGCCACAGTCGGCTGTTCATGGCTTTCAGTATCCTGTCGGCTTCCTCACGATAAGGCACTGGATTCTCGCCTATCATCTCTGCCATGCGGGCAGCCAAGAGGTTGGCACGGTAGTTATAGGCCGACGAATGGGTTACGCCACCGCTGTTGTATTGCAGCGCATCGCTTGCCCAGATACAGCAATAGGCATCGTAGAGTCCGTCGTTGTCGGGATCCCAGGTGTTCTTCTCCCAGGCGAGATGACTCTTGATGACAGGCCACATCTTGCGCATATAGGCGGTATCAGCGTCAAACTGGAAATGCCAGAGCAGCTCGTCGATATACACCAGGTTCATGTCGTAATGGTGGAACTGCTTGTTGTTCTCTGGATTGCGGCAGATGTAGCCATTGCTGTACATCGGCGTGCCCCATTCGTAGGCGCCACGCGAGAGATTGTGCTCCTTGTCCATTACATGAGGACGGGTCACAGGGATGTCGGTCACCTGACTCTTGGCATAGGCGTCGAAATGAATGCGCTGGCGGTCGAACATACCCAAGAAATCGCCCATATAGGCTGCACGCCAGCCTGGCAGAGGCATTCTCCAGCCCACAGCGCCATGCGTCCAAACTTGCCCGTTCCAGGCTCCGTCTGCAGCCATGACCATGGTTCCGCCTACAGGATTCAGATAAGCATCGGGAGTATTGAAGATGACGGAAGAAGCCAAGTCGGAACGCCACTGCTCTGCTGCCTGATAACGCTTGCACATCTCTGAGTTCTTGCCTGTCGACAAGACGATGTTGTCGACCGAGAAATACAGTTCGGCAGCACCCTTCTGAGGCATCATGCCTGCAACGGTAGAGAGCATCTTGGGCTGGGCAGGCGCATCGAAGGCCTCTGGACCGTCGAACTTGCCGATGTCGCCGGCTCTCTTAAACTTGCTCACCCTGGTTTCGCATATCATACCCACAATCTCTATTTTCGCCTTGCCAAAATTCTCGGCAGCGAATTTCCAGACAGCACCTTCCGTCTGCGGATAAGCCAACACCGAGAGCTTCAGTACACCGCTACCCCATCGCTTGTCCTTCATCAGATACTCACGCTTTCCAGCCTCATATCTTGCCTTGCAGTACTCTACCGAGTCGAGTTGAAAAGCCTGACCGTTGCATTTTATCACGAAACGGATGTTGCGATGATTGTTCTTCTTAAAGATAGCGAATATAGGACGGTCGCTGGTTTCCAGTCGCCATTCATCCACACTGCCATAGAGGGCGCGTGTATAACGATTGTTGCCATTCACACAGCTAAAACCTCTTCCGTCGGGGTGGTAGTTGGCAGTACGCTGCATCACTCCTTGCGCTGACGAGGACAACAATCCCATCATACAAGCCGATACGACTGCGAAAGTTTTTAATTTAGTTTGTTTCATGTTGGTTGATGGTTTCTTATTATTCAAGTTTTATATTTTATCCAAGCCTTGGTTAAGTCTCTTTTCTGTTGGATTTACGATTTCTGTCTCGTCCAAGCCGCATGGCTTGCCTGTGTTTCGCGTACCTATTAATATAGGCATCCCAAGCAGGTGTGTACAAAGATAAACAAAATTTCCGACAGCACAATCATACACCCCTCGCTTTTGTACGGTTTTACATCTTTATGGACGATTTCTTATGCTTTATTGAACAATTATACCTATCTTTGCAGAAGATAAGCTGCATCTCAGCAAAATATTCAAGCAAGCTTGATATTCTGCATTCGATTTGCATTATCTTTGCAAAAATAAAAACTTAAAGGCTATTATAATCGATATGATCAGACAACAACGCAAAAGACTTATTGCAACATGCCTCACCTGCGCACTGCTCACAGCTGTCAGCGCACAGGCTCAGTTCTTGCCTTCCCCCACACAGGAAGCCAAACCTGGTATAAGATGGTGGTGGATGGGATCGGCCGTCGACAAGGAGAACTTGGGATGGAATCTCGACCAATATGCCAAGGCTGGCATAGGCGCAGTGGAGATAACTCCACTCTATGGCGTACAGGGAAACGACAAGAACGACATACCTTACCTCTCGCCACGATGGATGGAGATGCTCAGATTCGTGGAAAAGAAAGACAAGGAATTGGGCATTGAGACCGATATGGCTACCGGAACAGGATGGCCTTTCGGCGGACCTTGGGTTCCACTGAGCGAGGCTGCCTGCAAGGCTGTTTTCGTCGACACCATTGTAGATGTCAAGAAGAAACTCATGGACATCAACTTCACCCTGCCCGAGAAAGAGCGCAACTTCGCCAAACTGAAAGTCATCAAGGCTTATCCTGTGGCAGGAGCCACCAAGAAGAAACGCGTCATCGCACTCTACGAGAGCCGCACCCGACAGATGGTGAAGCGTGCTGCGCCTGGAGGCGAAGGCTACGTCATCGACCACTTCGACTCTACTGCCGTAGCCCATTATCTGGCACACATCGACAGCGCCTTTACGGCTTCGGGAACACCTTTTCCACATACTTTCTTCAACGACAGCTACGAAGTGTATGGCGCCAACTGGACTCCTACCCTGCTGACAGAGTTCGAAAATATGCACGGCTACAAATTGCAGGACAAGTTCCCCGAGTTCCTGGATGGCGACGCAATCGTTGTGAGCGATTATCGCGAGACCCTGGGAGAGATGCTGCTGCACAATTTCACCAAACAATGGACTGCATGGGCACACAAGCACGGAGCCATCACACGCAACCAGGCGCACGGCTCACCCGCCAACCTCATTGACTGCTATGCGGCTGTCGACATTCCTGAGATAGAAGGCTTCGGACTGACCGACTTCGGCATCAAGGGCCTGCGCAAGGATCCGGGGAAGACTCGTCCCAACTTCAGCGACCTGAGCATGCTGAAATATGCTCCTTCGGCTGCACACATCACGGGCAAGAAATATACATCAAGCGAGACTTTCACCTGGCTCACCGAGCACTTCCGCACGTCACTGAGTCAGATGAAACCCGATATGGACCTGATGTTCTGTGCCGGTGTCAACCACATGTTCTTCCACGGCACAGCCTATTCGCCAAAGAACGATCCATGGCCAGGATGGAAATTCTATGCTTCCATCGACATGAGCCCCACCAACAGCATCTGGCGCGATGCGCCCGAACTGATGAAATACATCACCCACTGTCAAACCTATCTGCAATGGGGACAACCCGACAACGACTTCTTGGTGTATCTGCCCGTAAGAGACATGTGGCGCACCAATACCAAGAAATGGCTCATGATGTTCGACATTCACAGCATGGCGAAGAAGGCTCCCGAGTTTATCAAGTGCATCCTCGATATCGACAAGGCCGGATTCGACTGCGACTACATCAGCGACCAATACCTGCGCTCGTGTACTTATAAGAACGGCATGATAGAGACTGCTGCCGGAACACGATATAAGGCGCTGGTCATTCCCGGCAACAACATCATGCCAAGCGACGTGATACAGCACATCTCGCTGCTGAAGGCGCAAGGAGCCAAGATTATCAAGGGCGACAACACTGAGGCGATGGCAAAGGCTGCCAACCCTGAAATGATGAGAAAACTATATGGACTGAAGCTGATACGACGCAACAACAAGTACGGTCATCACTACTTCATCGCCAACCTCACCGACCACGATATCAAGGCCCAAGTGCCTATTGCTACAGGAGAGAATGCTGCGCTGTGGTACAATCCTATGAACGGATCTTACCATGCTGCTGTGATAAACGAACGCGGAGAACTGGATATCAACCTCAAAAGTGGCGAAAGCAGAATCCTCCTCAGTGCACAGAAAGAGTCGGCACCCTGGTTGCAAGACAAGAAACTGCGCCTGGCAAAGACCGAACCTCAAACCATAGACAAGGGTGAAAGCATCGACCTCACCGCCAACACCTGGAAGCTCTCCTTCACTGAGGAAGCACCCAAGGTAGAGGAAACCTTCAGCCTGCAGGGTCTCAAGACATGGGAGAGCCTCAGCGACAAGGCCCAGGTGACAATGGGAACTGGCGTCTACGAGACAACGTTCAAGCTGTCGAAAGAGCAAGCCAAGAAACAATGGAGCATCGACTTAGGCGACGTGCGCGAAAGTGCCCGCGTCTACATCAACGGCCATTACATAGGCTGCGCCTGGGCTGTGCCTTACATTCTCCACTGCAAGGATGCACTGTCGAAGGGCAAGAACACCATCCGCATAGAAGTGACCAACCTGCCTGCCAACCGCATTGCTGCACTCGACCGCGAAGGTGTGAAATGGCGCAAGATGAAGGAAATCAACATCGTAGACATCAATTACAAGAAAACCACCTACGACAAGTGGGAACCTGTGCCAAGCGGACTCAACAGCACCGTCAAGCTGGTGGAAGTAAAAACAGACATAAACTGAATAAACAATAACAAAACAAATAAACAACTCAACAAATGAAAAAACTGATCTTAACATCACTCTGTGTACTCATGGGTATGAGCTTTGCCTCAGCTCAGAAAGTTCATAGAAACGTAACAAACCTGAAAAAGGAAATCATGGAGGTGGCTCATCGCACCAACAACTATTTCATGGCAAAGTACAGCGACCCTACACTCGATACCTTTGTCAAACGAGTACGTACCAGCAACCTGTGGACACGCGCCGTGTACTACGAGGGACTCATGGCACTCTACGAGATTGACCCTCAGCAGAAATATCTCGACTATACAGATCGCTGGGCTGACTATCACAAGTGGCAGGCTCGCAGCGGAGAGACCAACGACAATGCCGACAACCAGTGCTGCATGCAGGTTTACATCGACCGCTACGTACAGAGCGGAGGAAAGAAAGACTTAAGTCATGTGAAGGCAAACCTCGACCATCAGATTGCATCCAACCGTGTTTCTTACTGGACATGGATCGACGCCATACAGATGGCTATGCCTATATATGCAAAATATGCAAAAGTCAGCGGCGAGAAAAAATATCTCGACTATGCCATGAACTCCTACAAGTGGACACGCGACACACTGGCAGGCGGACTGTTCAACGAGAAGGAAGGTTTGTGGTGGAGAGACAAGGACTACGTTCCTCCCTACAAGGAGACAGACGGCAGCAACTGTTACTGGAGCCGTGGCAATGGCTGGGTTTACGCAGCCTTGGTTCGCGTGATGGAGACATTGCCTGCCAACGACAAGAACTACCAATATCTGAAGAAAGACTTCATCAACATGAGCAAAGCTCTGCTGAAATGCCAGCGCGAGGATGGATACTGGAATGTAAGCCTCGTTTGCCCTGCCAACTATGGCGGCCCTGAAATGACGGGTACAGGTCTCTTCCTCTACGGCATGGCATGGGGCGTGAGACAGGGCATTCTGCCTGCTGCCACTTATCAGAAAGCTATGGACAAGGCATGGAAGGCGCTGGCTGCATCGGTTCATGAAGATGGTTTCATCGGTTACAACCAGGGCACTGGCAAGGACCCATCGGCTGGACAGCCTGTCACCTATACGTCTGTTCCCGATTTCGAGGACTACGGCACAGGATGCCTCCTGTTGGGTGCTGCTGAATACTACAAACTTTTAAAGGTAAAAAAGTAAAAAAGTAAAATAGTAAAAAGGTAAAATACATGAGAGTATATCTATATGTATTGGCTTGCTTGGTGGCGCTCATGCCACTGAGCGCCAATGCTTCCAAGAAGCAGAAGAAGGCAAGGAAGGCTAAGACAGAGCTCTGGCCCGACGGCACGAAGATGGACACTTGGTTCCTGCAGGCCCAAAAAGTGAATACAGACACCTTGGGCAAACAGTATGTCATCACCGATTACGGAGTTAAGAATGACAGTACTTTGTTGCAGACCAGCGCCATACAGGGAGTCATCGACCTCGCCTCAAAGAATGGAGGAGGCGTCGTCGTCATACCGGAAGGCACTTTCCTCAGTGGCGCCCTCTTCTTCCGTCCCAAGACTCATCTGCTCCTATCCGAAGGAGGCAAGTTGAAGGCAAGCGACCGCATCGTCAACTTCCCCATACTCACGACACGCATCGAAGGTGAGACCTGCAAATACTTCTCCGCCTTCATCAATGCCGACCACTGCGATGGCTTCACCATTGCCGGAAAGGGAACCATCGATGGAAATGGCAAACATTATTGGGAAGAGTTCTGGATTCGACGTCAGTGGAACAGCCGCTGCACCAACAAGGATGCACAGCGTCCAAGACTCGTATACATCAGCAATTCCTCGAACGTGACTCTTCAGGACGTGCATTTGCAGAACAGCGCTTTCTGGACCAATCACATCTATCGCTGCGACCATGTGCGGTTTCTCGACTGCTACATCTTCGCTCCTACTCAGGGATTAAGGGCTCCCAGCAGCGATGCCATTGACATAGATGTTTGTCATGATGTGCTGGTGGAAGGCTGCTACATGAGTGTCAACGATGATGCTATTGCCATCAAGGGAGGAAAAGGCACATGGGCAGACCAGTCACCCGAGAACGGACCGGTATACAATGTCTTGATACAGCGTTGCAACTACGGCAAGGTTCATGGATGCCTCACTTTAGGAAGCGAGAGCGTGAACGACCGCAACATCGTGCTTCGCGACATCACCGTAAAGAATGCCAAGCGCGTGTTATGGCTCAAACTGCGTCCCGACACACCGCAACATTACGAGTATGTCACAGTCGACAATATCAGCGGAACCACAGGAAGTTTCCTTACCATTCGTCCATGGACTCAGTTCTTCAAGCCTGGCGACAGAGAGGACATGCCTCTAAGCCAATGCAACAACATCACGATGAAGAACATCCGCATGGACTGCGACAACTTCTTCGATGTGGGCACAAGTGACAAGTATCGCCTTTCCCACTTCACCTTCGAAAACATATCCTGTACCGACAAGAAAATGGCATTTTCTGCAGATATAATAGAAAACACCATCTGCAAAAATGTCAATATATCGGTAAAGGAATAACTTCCCCACATACGAAAGTTCAGTAACCTATATAATAAGGGTGCCGATCGTGTCATATATCAACACGTTTGGCACCTTATTATAGTAGCATTCCACTAAGCATTTACATCTCCAACCAGTTCTTGACGATTGTTTTTCCCTGGGGTGTCAATACACTCTCGGGATGGAACTGGATGCCATGAATGTCGTAGTTCTTGTGGCATAATCCCATGATACAGCCATCATCGCTCACGGCTGTGACATCCAGACAATCGGGAAAACCGCTGCGGTCAACCACCCACGAGTGATAACGCCCTATCTCTATACGCTTCTCCATACCGGCAAAGATAGGGTCGTTGCCAAACTGGGTGCAAGGTGTTGCCACACCATGATAAACCTCCGACAGATTGGTGAGTTTGGCACCAAAAGCCTCGCCTATAGCCTGATGCCCTAAGCATACTCCCAACATGGGCTTTCTGCCTGCATAGGTCTTGATGACATCCATCAGCAGGCCTGCCTCTGAAGGAATGCCAGGGCCAGGACTCAATATGATCTTGTCGAACCGGTCGAGTTCACGCAACTGAAACTGGTCGTTGCGGTAAACGGTTACATCGGCTCCCAATTCCTTTACCAGATGGGCAAGATTGTAGGTAAAGGAGTCATAATTATCTATGATTACTATTTTCATCTTTATAATGTTTAATGTGTAGTGTTTACTTGAAGCATTTGAATTCTTCACACTTCACTATTCTATAGCTCTTCTGCAATATGAATAGCCTTGGTCAAGGCTCCCAATTTGTTGTTGCATTCTTCCAACTCATACTGGTCGTTGCTCTTTGCCACGACACCACTTCCTGCCTGGAACCACAGTTCACCGTTACGGCTGATAAAGGTTCTGATGACAATAGCCTGGTTCAAGTCGCCATTGAGTCCGATGAAACCGATGCAACCGCCATAGGCACCTCGGTTGTGCGGTTCCAGCTCTGAGATAATCTGCATGGCTCTCACCTTGGGCGCTCCACTCAATGTTCCAGCCGGGAAGGTATCGATAAAAGCCTTGATATGATCGGCCTGCTCATCAAGCGTGCCGCTCACTCTGCTCACCAAATGAATCACATGGCTATAGAACTGCATGTCCTTATAGAAATCAACCTTTACTCCATGACAGTTGCGGCTCAAGTCGTTGCGTGCCAAGTCCACCAACATCACATGCTCGGCATTTTCCTTGGGATCGTTGCGCAGGAACTCTGCTGCCTTGCGGTCTTGCTCCATGTTGCCTGTACGCTTGGTGGTTCCTGCTATTGGGTCGATGAAAGCCTTGTCACCGACAATGCGGTTGTGGGTCTCGGGCGATGAGCCGAAGATGCGGAAACCGCCAAAGTCGAAGTAGAAAAGATAAGGCGACGGATTGATGCTGCGAAGGGCTCGATAGAGTTTGAAGTCATCGCCCTCATATTTCTGCACAAACCTGCGGCTTACCACAATCTGGAACACATCGCCTCTCAGACAATGCTGTATGCAACGGCGGATATTGGCCTTATGCTCCTCATCGGTAAGGGTGGAAGTAGTCTCGCCTACAGGATGGAAATCGTAAGGTTTCACATTGGCCTTGTTGATGGCTTTCATGAGCACATCGAGCTCTGCCTCCTCACCGAGGGTGATGAGTTGCATGGTGTTGTTGAAATGGTCGAAGACGATGATATTCTTATACATAATATAATATATATCCGGTGCATCGTTCTTCTCCATCGTCGTATCCTTCACAGGAATGTTCTCGAAGTAGCGCACGGCATTGAAGGTAGTGAAACCATACAGACCGCAGCACTCACTGCCCTCCCCCTCTACATGGAAAGCCTGGATAAAGTCATTGAAGGCTTTCGAGATGGCGAGTTTGCATTTTTCTCCTTTGCCCTCACCGAAGGCGGGCAACTCTTTTTCCTCCACTCTTCCGTCGGGATAGGTGGCTGTCACCACTCCATGTCCAACGGCGATGCTTGCTATGGGGTGCACACCGATGAAGGAACGCGAGTTCTCTGTACCATGATAGTCGGAACTCTCCATCAACGCCGACTGTGGATAAATATCTCGTAATCGCATATAGACTCCCACCGGTGTATAGAGGTCAGCAAGAATCTTACGTGTTTGGGTCGTATAATTAAAAGTTGCCATATTCTCCTGCCATTTCTTTATGAGACAAATAAGTTTCAACATCCTTGTCACCTCGACCGCTCACTGTCAGGACAACGACATCGTCTTTCTTGAACTTCATTTTCTTCAGCGCTGCCACAGCATGAGCACTCTCTATGGCAGGGATGATTCCCTCCATACGTGTCAACTCATAACCGGCATAGATAGCCTCGTCGTCCTTAATGGCAAGCACATGACTGCGGCCACGGGTTGCCAAGTCGGCATGCATGGGTCCGATACCAGGATAGTCAAGACCTGCGCTGATGGTAAAAGCTTCCTCTATCTGTCCGTCCTCGGTCTGCATAACGAGTGTTCTCGCTCCATGGATAATACCTTCTGTTCCGCAATGCATGGTGGCTGCTGTATAGTTGGTATCGATTCCATGTCCTGCTGCCTCGGCAAGATAAATCTGTACGCGCTCATCATCAATATAATGATAAATGGTACCTGCCGCATTGCTGCCTCCGCCCACACAGGCGATGAGGTAATCGGGATAATCGCGACCCACCTTTTCCTGCAACTGCCATTTCAGTTCCTCGGAGATGACACTCTGCATCTTTGCCACAATGTCTGGATAAGGATGAGGACCCATGGTGCTTCCTACGATATAGAAAGTATCTTGTGGATGACAGCACCAGTCACGTATAGCCTCCGAACAGGCATCACTCAAGGTCATGTTGCCCGTGCGCACAGGATTCACCTTGGCACCCAACATCTTCATACGCTCCACATTGGTGTGCTGACGCTCCACATCTGTAGCACCCATAAAGATTTCGCACTTCATATCCATCAAGGCACAGACGGTGGCTGTTGCCACACCATGCTGACCGGCTCCTGTCTCGGCGATAATACGGGTCTTGCCCATCTTCTTTGCCATCAGAATCTGGCCGATGGTATTGTTGATCTTGTGTGCTCCTGTATGGTTCAGGTCCTCACGCTTCAGATAGAGCTGGCAACCATATTTCTCGCTCATGCGTTTGGCATAATAGAGAGGTGAAGGACGGCCTACATAGTCTCTGAGCAACTGATGATATTCTTTCTTGAACTCCTCGCTCTCAATGATAGGCTTGTAGGCCTGCTGCAGTTCTGTCACACATTTATATAATATCTCTGGCACGTATGCGCCACCGAATTTTCCAAAAAATCCTTTATCGTCAACTTGATACATCGTGAGTTAAATATTAAATGTTAAATATTAAATTAGACTTTCGCCCTTGTGCCACAAACGAAACAGATGAATTTTTCACTCTTCACTTATTTTTTCAGTGCCTCAAAGAGTTCATCGAGTGCCTTGTCTGGATCGAGTGTCTCATTGAGCAAGGTAACAAACTTGCTTCCAATGATGGCTCCCGCAGCATTGTCCTGGGCACTGGTGAGAGTCTGCTTGTTGCTGATACCGAAACCTATCATTCGGGGATTGCGAAGTTTCATGCCGTTGATATGGTTGAAGTAAGCGAGCTTGGCATCTCCGAAACTGCTTTGAGCGCCAGTGATACTTGCCGAACTGACCATATAGATAAAGCCGTCGGTATGCTCGTCGATAAAGCGGATTCGCTCCTCGCTGGTTTCTGGAGTTATCATCATGATGACACGAATGTCATACTTGTCGGCTATAGGTTTCACCACCTTGAGATAGTCGTCGAAAGGCAGGTCGGGAATAATGGTTCCACTCACTCCAGCCTCAACACATTCTTTGAAAAAAGCCTCGATGCCAAAGTGCATGATTGGGTTGAGATAGCCCATCAGCACAAGAGGAAGGCTTACTTCGCCCTTGATGGCTTTCAGTTGTCCGAAGAGAGTCTTCACGGTCATACCGTTCTTCAGAGCCCGCGTTCCGGCACTCTGAATGACTGGTCCGTCGGCCAAAGGGTCACTGAAAGGTATGCCCACCTCTATCATATCGATGCCATGACGTTCCATTGCCTTGATGACATCGCCCGTGCCTTCGAGAGTGGGACAACCGGCACAGAAATACAAGCTCAGCAGCTTGCGGTCTTTATGACTTTCAAATAGTTGATTTATCTTGTTCATTGTTTGTTTCATTTACTTTTTTACCTTTTCTAAAGCAAGAGGGTTCTTTTTACTTTTTTACCTTTTTACTTTTTTACCTTTACAAGGAATTGCTTGAGTTTCTCTACATCTTTGAGTGCTGGCTCAATCTCGAACTTCGAGTTGAGGTCGATGCCTATGCACTTGGGATGATGAAAGTTCTTGATACGCTCTGCATCATCGGGTCCGATGCCACCACTCAGTAGGAATGGCACATCGCCATCATAAGCCTGCAGGACTTGCCAATCAAACTGCTCACCACTTCCACCCACAGTCTTACATTTGGTGTCGAAGAGGAAGAGGTCGGCAGCTCCTACATATTCTTTATATTTTTTAATGTCTTCGGCCGAACTTACACTGATGGCCTTGATGATCTTGATATTGGGGTTGATATCTGGGTCTATGGTGGCACGCAGGTTCTCCAATGTCTCGCGTGGTTCGTTGCCGTGCAACTGAATATAGTCGAGTTTGTAATTATAGACTCTTGTCACTATATTCTGAGGCATATCGTCTACAAAGACACCTACCCTGAGTGGTGTCTTTCCCATGTCGGGTGCATAGTCGGGAATAATGCCAGCCCCACTGCTGAACTGCTGCACATATCGGGGTGACGGAGGATAGAAAATCAGTCCTATCATGTCGACTCCCAGTGCAGAAATATCGCGAATGTTGTCGGCATCGCGCATGCCACATACCTTTATAATCATGATGCTTTAAAGACGGTTCTACTTTTAAAATTACAAATTGGCTATAAACTCATTCAGGGCTATGCCCGGGTCGGCCTGTTTCATAAACTGCTCTCCCATCAGGAAGCCTCTGAAACCGCCTTCCTCACGAAGTCTTCTGACAACTTCCGGATTGGAGATACCGCTTTCGCTCACTCTGCATACATCCTTGGGCAACTGTTCTGCCAGGCGGAAACTGTTCTCCACATCCGTAACGAAAGTTCCGAGGTTGCGGTTGTTGATGCCATACATATCGGGTTCCAACTCAGCATATTCGAAGTCCTGGGCGTTATGCATCTCCAACAAGACTTCCAGTCCCAACTGATGCGCCATATTCAGAAGATCTTTACATTCCTGCTTTGTCAGACAGGCAGCAATCAGAAGCACAGCCGAAGCACCACAATAGCGGGCTTGCAAAAGCTGATATTCCTCTACGACGAAGTTCTTATATAATATAGGTAAGGTAACACCCACATGGCGGGCCTCCTGTATATATTCGTCGTAGCCTCCGAAATAGTCGATATCGGTAAGAATACTCAATGCCGAAGCTCCATTCTGCTGATAGCCCAAAGGAATAACGCTCGCCTTGCCTTCTTTCTTGATCCATCCCTTGCTGGGCGACTTGCGCTTGAACTCGGCAATAATACCTGTGGATGATGACATCAAGGCGTCACGCATGCTGCCTCCTGGGGTAAGTCCCTCGTCAGCCTTTATCTTCCTGTCGGTCAGCGTTACCATCTGGCGTGGAGATATGAAGCGCTTGCGCTGCTCCATCTCTATTCGCTTATGAGCTACGATTTCTTCTAATATATCAGCCATGTTCTACCTTTTTACTTCTATGTTGCTTTCCAAATAATTGGAAAATATTTATTGTTTATTAACTAATTTGTATTCAAATACTTACGAGAGTACGATGATTTCTGAGTTTTTTCGGATAAAGTCACAAAAGTCTAACCAGCACAAAAATGCACTGATTTCAATCTCTGCCACAACAGTACTATCAGACAAACTTCTATAAGTAGACACGCCAAGCGTCCTACAATTTACTTCTTCAGAAAAATAGTTAAAGCGCAACAAACTTTTAAAGAGACGACACTACTTAGAGTCCGTCAGTAAAAAACAGGAGTCGCTTTGTATGAAGTAGTCCAATAGACTTTGTAAAATATCCTATTCTTCCCATTTATATGGTTCGTATTTTTTGCCGTTCTTGATTACGGAGAAGATGATGTTGGACATCTTTCTGGCAACCTTTACGATTGCCAACTGGGGTTTCATCTTTTGTTTGTAGGAGCAATAGGCTTGGCTAAGTCCATAGTCCTTGTGGATGGCAACCCAACACGCCTCAATGATCATCGGCCCAAGGAGTTTATTGCCACGAAACGTTTTTCCTCCAGTTGAATGTTTGTCACCTGTATCGTGGCAAGTTGGTACCAAGCCGAGGTAATGGGCAAAACAATTCTCATTGCCGAAACGTTTGAAGTCGTATATCTCTGTCAACAGGCACATGGCAACATTGAACCCAATGCCAGGAATGCTCAACAGCAATTCGTAGTTGGCCTTGTACTTGTCCGTGGCAGCGAGTATTCTCATGCCCCTTGTAGCTTCCAACAAGTTCTTTCGGATGGACTCCACTTGGTTGACGAGCAAGTCCAGGGAAAGGCGTGTTGATGACAGAAGTACGACCTCGTCCTTGAGCCAGTTCATGAACGCACGAGACCAATGCGTGCCAGGCTTGTCAAAACGTGCAGGCAACTTCACTCCATTGGTATGCAGCAAGTGCTTTACCCTCGTCTTGTAGCCAGACAGCTGTTTCTGGATGGTCTTTCTGAGTCTCACCACAGCTCTGTCATCCAAATTCTCTCGCTCACGAATGTAAATAGGCTTTATATCACCTTTTCGGAGAGCACGAGCCAGCTTGCCCGCATCTATTTTGTCTGTCTTCATGACTTGCTCATACTGAGTGGACGGAACATCTGCGGCATGAACAACCACACAGTGGATGCCATATTCCTTCAGCTGGTAATATGTAGAGAAGCCGCTGAAGCCTGACTCATAAACGGCATGATACTCCCCATCAGGGAAGTTCTTACTCAAAAAATCAAAGAGCACTTTTGCAGAGGCTTCCTGGGCATGACGCTTTGTAAAGCCCGACTCGGTGAGTGTTTCCACTGCCCAAGTCTTTGCATGGACATCAATTCCTATGAAAATCTTTTGTCCTTTGAAACTTTTTTTGTTACTTTGCATCTCGGTACGGTTTTAATTGTGTTTGTACTTTGTTTTGTTTGCACTTGCAAAAATACAATCCAATTATTATCGTACCAACTTTTTATGCAAAAAACTATGAAAAACACTGCGGTGGTTTGCCCAGCGGCTGGAGGCGCAAAGCCTCCAAAGAGCGTCTTCCAACTGTTGTCATTGCGTTAGCGTTTGCAAACATAGTAACTTTTTTACTTTTTTACCTTTTTACTTTTTTACCTTTTTACCTTTAACTATTCAGTTCCACAAATTTCTTGAAGGTGGCAAGTGCCTTGCCCGAGTCTATACTCTCGCGTGCTATTTCCACACACTCCTCAATGCTCTTCTTGCCCTTCTCCATCACCTGGATACCGAAGGCTGCATTAGCCAAAACGATATTCTTCTGGGCAGGAAGTGCTCGATTTTCAAGTACGGCATCAAAGATGTCCTTTGCCTCCTCTTCGGTAGCTCCACCTCTCACCTCTTCCGGTTTGGCTGTCTCGAAACCTAAGTCTTGAGGTTTGAAGATGCGCTCATAGTCGTTGGTTGTTACCTTGAAGTCACTGGTCAGCGAAATCTCATCATATCCATCAATACTGTTGACGATGCCATAGTCGATGCCAATCTTCTGATATACCTGGTTATAGAGGCGCATCTGGTCGAGATTGGCAACTCCGAGCAACTGACACGAAGGCTGGCTGGGGTTGACCAAAGGACCTAAGAGATTGAAGACGGTAGGAAACTGCAAGGCCTTGCGAATAGGACCGACAAACTTCATCGCCTTGGCAAACAACTGTGCATGAAGGTACACGATACCAGCCTCATTGATGGAGCGGTTGAGTTTGTCGAGATCATCAGTAAACTGCACTCCATGATTCTGAATCACATTGGAAGCTCCACTCACCGATGTGGCAGCATAGTTTCCATGTTTGGCCACCCTATATCCGGCTCCTGCTATGACGAAGCACGAGGTGGTAGAAATATTGAATGTATTCTTACGGTCGCCTCCCGTTCCTACTACGTCTATATATCTGTCGCAGTCGAGGATGGCAGGAACTCCTGTCGCCAGGATTCCGTCACGAAAGCCCAACAACTCGTCCACGGTCACACCACGCATCTGCAAGCCTGTAAGCAAGGCTGTGATCTGTTCTTCGGGGAACTCACTCTTTGTGATGCCAACGATGATGTTCTTGGTTTCCTCACGGGAAAGTTCCTCATGATTCAACATTCTGTTCAAAATGTCCTTCATTTCCATAAGTTTTGTCTCCTATATTTTTTGTTGTTATCTTCGTTCAAACCCTTCTTCTACCTGTAACAGACCTTAAAGAAAAAAGACCTGTCGCAAGTTACGGCAGGCCTTTTCTATCTCTCTTAGGATTTTCATATCCACACACGGCTTATCGACTCACGACTGTTTCAATCTTGAGATACGCCACCACCATGCTGTTGAAGATACGAATGTTGTCATTTGCTTATTATTTATGAATAATATTGTTTCGTTATTGTTTCGATTGCAAATTTACACTTTTTCTTTCAATCTACAAACTTTTTGTCGATAAAAATTGCAATTTCGATTATTTTTTATCACTTTCTACTCTTTTCCATCCCTCTTTCCGTCCCTATACCTTATTATATATACTCCACTTTCGCAAATAGGGTAATAAGAGAAGGTTTATCACAAAAATCCTATCAATTCGCTTACTTTTTTGTTAATTCTGCTACAAATCGATATTTTTTCCTTTATTATGGTTGTTTTTTCATTTTTTATACGTAACTTTGCGCCATTAAACATTAACGTACAGAATAAAACGAAAAGAAAAAACATTTATTATGAGATTATCCACATTGGTATTGGCGGTAAGTATATGCTTTGCCCCCCCATCACTGAACACCCAAGCCAAGAGCAAGAAAAAGAGCCTTAACTTGCTGACTGCTAAGTCGGATTCCACCAAAACAGACTACGCTAAAGTCACCAAGGGCGGAAAGAAAGATACAGGCTTGTTTACTGTCATCTACAATAGCAAAAGCGGCAAGCTGTATTTTGAATTGCCCGACTCTGCATTCAGTCACCAGTATATCCTTGCCAACAGAATGGCAGCCACCAGCGACACACAGGATTTTGTGGCTGGACAGATGATCAACACTCCTTTGCTCATACAGTTCTCAAAGGACGAACGAAACGTATATATCAATCTCATACAGAGTAACAATGTCGTTGACAAGAACGACCCTATCGCAGCTTCTTTCGACAAGAATTTCTTGAATCCTCGTATGAAAGGTTTCAAGATTGCTGCACGCAATAATGGCAATGTCGTTATTGACGTGACTTCATTCTTTGGCACCAACGAGGCTTACATCTCGCCACTGAAAGAGGTTTCTGTTTTTTCTAAACTCTTTGGCGATGCCAATGCCATCAAGGGTACTTTCTCTGCCGATGCTTCCAGCATCGACTTCGTGAAGACTTTCCCTAAGAACATCGAGATAGAGAGCACCCTGTCGTTCAACACCACAGGTATGATCAAGAAGCCTTACTCTGTGAAGGTTCACCGTTCACTCTTTGTCCTGCCCGAGGATCCTATGCCCATGAGATACCAGGACAACCGAGTGGGTTTCTTCAATAACAACAAGAACATATACAGTTCTTCCAAGGACAAGGTGGAGAGCAAGACCTACATCAACAGATGGCGCCTGCAACCCAAGCCCGAAGATATGGACAAGTACTTTGCCGGCGAACTGGTGGAGCCACAGAAACCTATCGTGTTCTATGTCGATTCTGCCTTCCCTGAGAAGTGGAGAGAAACCATCAAGACGGGTATAGAAGACTGGAACCAGGCTTTCGAGCAGGCTGGTTTCAAGAATGCCATCATTGCTAAAGACTATCCCAAGAACGATCCTGACTTCGATCCAGACGATATGCGCTACAACTGCTTCAAGTATGCAGTCACATCTACTGCCAACGCCATGGGTCCAAGTCATAAAGACCCTCGTACTGGCGAAATCCTCACCGCCGATGTCATCTGGTATCACAACATCGTATCCCTGTTGCACAACTGGCGATTCATCCAGACTGCAGCTGTAGACAAGCGAGTTCGCAAGAACACCTTCGATGATGATGTGATGCGCGAGTCTATCCGTTATGCAGCAGCCCACGAGATTGGTCATACCTTGGGTCTGATGCACAACATGGGTGCCAGCTATGCTTTCGACGTAGAGCAGCTGAGAGATCCCAAGTTCACACAGCAGTATGGTACCACACCAAGTATCATGGACTATGCCCGCAACAACTACATCGCCCAGCCTGGCGATTTGGAGAAAGGCGTGCGTCTTACTCCTCCTGTTATCGGTGTATACGACAAGTATGCCATCAACTGGGGTTACAGGATCATCAAGGGCGCCAATACTCCTGAGGAGGAAGTGGCTACTCTTAACAAATGGATTGCCGAAAAAGCCAACGATAAGAAATTCCAGTTTGGCGCTCAGCAGGTTTTAGGTACTGTAGACCCAACCGACCTGACCGAGGACCTTGGAAACGACCATATCAAAGCCAGCAACTATGGTATCAGCAACATGAAGATTCTGATGAAGAACTTCGAGAACTGGACCATGGAGAAGGGCGAGAGATACGACGACTTGGAGAAACTCTATCGTGAGGTTACCAAGCAGTACACCCGCTACATCAACCATGTGGCATCTTATATCGGTGGCATCGAATATACTGAGATCAGACAGGGCGACGGTCAGGCTCAGAGCATGAACTACATCAACAAGGCACGTCAGAAGGAAGCCCTCACATGGCTGCTTGCACAGATGCGCAGCTTCGACAGTTGGCTCACACCTCATGCCCTGCTGAACAAGATGGAACTGAGCCTCGATGTCAACAAAAACATCTGCAAGCGCACCATCTCTTCGCTGTTCAGCCCCACTGCACTCTATCGCATCAAGGAAGGTGGAATGGTAAATGCCAACGCCAACTACACCATCGAAGGTTATATGAACGACCTGACCAACATGATCTTCAAGGCTCCTGTGGGTGGAAAACTTTCTTATGCCGAGCAGGCTCTGCAGTCTAACGCCATCAATCTGATGATGCAGCGCACTGGCTTGCAGCCCGAGACAGGCAAGAAGACCAAGGGTCTCACCGACGACCAGTTGTGGCAGAACGACCTCGAGATGTCGCAGCAGATTTGCAATGCCAACGATATGACCGACAGCTTCGTACGTATCAATTATGGTGGCAGCATGCTCAGCGATGCTGAGACTGGTGCCCTGATGACAGGAAGCCTGCAGCGTGTACTCAACAAGTATCGTGCTTATCGTGCTACCGCTACTGGCAGCACCCGCGACTTCTACTCTTATCAGATTCTTCTCATGGAGAAGTTGCTGAACAATAAGTAACTCTACTTTCGCAAGTTCAGAAGTTTAAAGGAGTTAAAGAAGATACCGCTTCGCTCAAAAGTTAAAGCCAACAGTCTTTTTGGAGGCATACTCAGCAGTAAAGCTGTTGTCTTAACTCCTTTAACTCCTTAACTCCTTTAACTCCCCCGAATTCCTCAAAAAGAATTCTCCCCAGAACAAGTTATATATTTGAAAATAAATATTTTTATGAGAGAGAACAAAACACTGCACTACTACATGAAGTGGGCACTCATGCTTACTTTCATGTGGGTATGTCAATTTGCAAACGCCCAGGACTTCGTCAAGGGTAAGGTGATCGACCAGGCTGGTGAGCCTGTCACTGGTGCCTATGTAAGGTGGAAAGACACCAAGATAGGTGCCAGCACCGATGTGGATGGCAACTTCTCCATCCCTGCCCATCAGGGTAAGTTGGTCATTTCTTTCCTTGGCTACAAGACCAAGGAGGTAAGCGCTCAGTCTGGCAAACAGATAGAAGTGAAACTGGAAGAAGACGCCCAGCATCTCGACGAGTTTGTCGTAATAGGTTATGGTCTTCAGAAGAAATCGTCTATCACAGGTTCTATTGAGACCATCAAGGCTGACGACTTGCTCATGATGCCTACCGCCAACCTCGACAATGCGCTTACCGGACAGGTGGCTGGTCTGCAGGTCATGGCTTCTACGGGTGACCCAAGTACTGCCAAGGAGGCTGCCCTTCATATCCGTGGTATTAACTCAGCTCCTTTGCTCGTTATCGATGGTGTGCCAAGATTCGGTACGACCACTTCTGATGGTGAGACTCGTCTTTCCGACCTCAACCCCGATGACATCGAGAGTATCACCGTACTGAAAGATGCTGCCGCTGCTGCCGTATATGGTGCACGTGCCGCTAATGGTGTTATCCTCGTACAGACCAAGCGCGCTGAGGGCAACCAGAAGTTGCGCATCAACTACCGTGGCCAGTACAACCTCCAGGAAGCTACAAAACTGCCTGAGTTCCTCGATGCCTACGAGTTTGCCAAGCTTCGCAACCAGGCTATTGCCAATTCACCTTCCAGCACCCTGGCTCCTTATACAGAGGAGCAGTTGGAAGAGATCCGCACTCACTCCAACCCCAACGTCTATGGCGACAGCAACCTCTTAGACTATCTCGACAAGACGGGCTACTCTACCACTCATGCTGTATCTGCAAGTGGTGGCAACTCTTACGTAAAATACTATCTCTCGTTAGGCTATGCCAACTCTAAAGGTCTCTATAGTGGTGTAGGCCGCGACCGTATCAACTACTCCATGAAGTTGGATGCCACCCTCACCAAGGGTCTCGTTTTGTCTGTCGACTATACGGGCGCCAACTCTAACGCCAAGAACAGCAGCTACACAACCCTCGATGCAGCCTATAGCTATTCTCCCCTCCAGGTATACGAGTTTACCAATGGCGAGTTGGCAAGTATCGATGGTAGCAACCCACTCATCAACCTTCGTGGCTTGGGCGGATACATCAAAGATCTGTCAAGAATGGGTACTGTGAATGTCAACCTGCGATGGGACATCCCTTGGGTAAAGGGTCTGAATGCCTATGTACGTGGAACCTTCGATGACAACCATCGTATCGAGAAAAAGTACAGCACACCTGTAACTCTCTACACCTACGATGCCACTACAGAAGAGTTTGCCATCGATCAAAATACCGTTTATCCTAAGGCTAAGACAACCTTAGAACAGGCCGACCGTTTCTATAAGAGTCAGCTCTATGAGGCGGGTATCAACTACAACAACACCTTTGCGGCAAAGCATACCGTAGGTGCCACTCTGGTCATGAACTATCAGCGACTCAACAATCAGTATATGATTGGCATAAACCTCGACAAGACTTCTGTGCCAGAGACCATGGGTACGGCCAAGAGCTCAAAGCTCAATGGTAATGAGACGATCAACGAGCGTGCCTCTACCATCGGCCGTCTCAACTACAGCTACGCCAACAAGTACTTTGCCGAGTTCAGCTTCCGTGTAGATGGTTCTACCAACTTCTCGCCCTCCAACCGATGGGGTTTCTTCCCATCATTCTCTGGTTCATGGGTTGTCTCTAATGAGGAATTCTTCAAAGCCTGGAAGCAGGGCGTCATCTCTAACCTGAAGCTGAGAGCCTCTACTGGATGGTTGGGTAATGACGGTTTGGTGGGTGCATACTCATATCTGAAGAACTACACCGAGTCTGCCAACTATGGTTACAGCTTCGGCAGCAAGGGTTCTGCCTCAAGCGTTTACCGTCCAGGATTCACCCTCATGAGCTATCCTAACACCGATCTGTCATGGGGAAAGACCCACGACTATAACTTCGGTTTGGACATGGGCTTCTGGAACGGACGCATCGGTGTGTCTTTCGATTACTTCGTACGTTACGAGACCGACAAGATCACATCAGCACCCGACTATCTCTTCCCTCCTTCGACAGGTACCGACGGAGCTTATCCTTCTGAGAACTTCAGCAAGTTGAAGGCATGGGGCTGGGACTTCACCATCAGCCACAAGAACACCATCGGCAAGTTCAAGTACAACATGTCAATCAACCTGTCAAAGAGCAACGACAAATACCTCGACTTCGGCGACGAGAGCAGTCAGCTGCCCAACCTTCGCCGTAAGGGAACCAGCAGCATGGTATGGCAGATGTATCAGGCAGCAGGTCTGTTCCAGAGTCAGGAAGAAATCGACAACTGGCCACTCGACCAGGACGGACAGGGTAATGCAACCATCGCTCCTGGTGACATCAAATACATCGACCAGAACGAGGATGGTGTTCTCGACTCTCATGACTATATTTACGTCAAGAACTCTTCACAACCCGACATGGACTTCAGCTTCCGTTTCGGAATGCAATACAAGGGTTTCTTCCTCAATGCCATCTTCCAGGGCGAGTCAGGATACAAGCAGAACATTACCGACTACTATACATTGGAGAACGGTACCCTGCCAAAGTATCAGAAGTATCACCTTACCGACAGTTGGTCGGAGAGCAATCCTTCTGGCAAATATCCACGCGTGAAGATTGCCACATCCAACGACAACAACCGCAAGAAGTCTACATTCTGGATTGAGGACTGTAATTTCGTGCGCCTCAAGTTGTTGAACCTCGGTTACAACTTCCCAGGCAGCATCGTCAAGAAGATGAGCCTATCTTCGCTCAGCATCGCTTTGCAGGCAAGCAACCTCTTCACCATCAGCAGTCTGAAGAGCATGGACCCTGAGTCACTCCGTGGCTACCCTATCCAGCGTTCTTACGGTGTAACTCTCAACTTAGGTTTCTAACGAGACCACATTAATATATATAGAACACAGAAAGTATGAAAATACAATTCAATAGAATCATAACCATCATAACACTCGCAGCCACCACCGGTGTGCTGACGAGCTGCGACAGCCTGTTCAGGGATGCTCCTCTCGACAAGATTTCCGAGAAGTCGGTATGGAGTAATCCTCAGCTTCTCGACGAATACGAGAACTCTTGGTACAGATGTATGAGCAATGGCTTCAACACTTATGTTCCCAGCATTTCATTGGTGAAGAGTAAGTCAAGATATTATATGCCTTGGTTTGGCGACCAGATTAGCGTAGGTAAGAGTTCTTATTACAATGCCGGCTATGGCGACTTGCTGAAAGGCAACAGCCAGGAGATTACCAAATGGGCTGCCAATCTATGGAGCAACTACTTCACTCAGATTCAGTCTATCAACACCTTGCTGGAAAATTTAGGTAATATCAGCAATGGCGACCAGAAGAACCGCATCATCGGTGAGGCGCACTTCATGCGAGGCTATTACTATTATATGCTGTGGAGAATGTTTGGCGGTGTAACCCTCATCGACCACACTTATAATCCACTCATCAAAGAAGAGAAGTTCCCACGTGCAAGCTATCAGCAGATGGTAGACTTCATCGTGGCTGAAGCCGACGAGGCTGCCAAGTATCTTCCCCAGGCTCACGCCACTACCGAGACAGGTCGCGCCACCAAGGGTGCAGCTATCATGCTCAAGGCGAAGACTTACCTCTGGGCTGCCAGTAAGGTATTCCAGAACAAGGGTGAGGAACTTACCTACTTAGGTTTTTCCGACGACCAGTCACACGTCATGCTGGAGAAGGCCAAGAAGGCTTACGAAGACCTCTTCGCTCTGAACCAGTACAGCCTCATCCCTATCTCTGCCACCACACAGGACGATATTCGCGATGCCTATCGCAAAATCTTCCTGACCAAGAACTCACAGGAGTCTATCTTCGAGGTACAGCATTCTGATGATGGCGACTTTGCCAACAAGTTTGGTCATAAGCTCGATAGAGACGCGGCCTCTCCTTTCTTTACAGGTACGACAGCAGCCTACACTCCTACCCAGAACCATGTGGACGAGTATGGCATGCAGCCTGGCAAGACCTACGATGCACAGCATCCATACGACAACAGAGACTATCGTTTCTATGCCAACATCCTGTATGATGGATGTACCTACCGCAACCACGTGATGGACATTCATTATACAAACCGTACTGCCGGTGTCGACCTTACACCTTATGGTACTTCTACGTCGGCTGCCGTAACCTTGACTGGTTATTACATGGGCAAGTTTGTTGATCCAAGCCAGACTATCGACAACAACGATACTTATGCCAGCAAGCAGAACTACATCATCTGGCGATTTGCAGAGGCACTGCTCGACTATGCTGAGGTTTGCTACGACTTAGGAGATACAGACTTGGCTAAAGAGTATGTCAACAAGACCCGTCAGCGTGTTCACATGCCCGATATCGAGAATCCAACACTCGACGACATCAAGAACGAGCGTCGTGTGGAAATGGCTTTCGAGGAAACCACCTACTGGGATCTCTTCAGATGGGGTGTGGCAGAGCAGAAGATGAACGGCGAGACCAATCCTCTGAAAGGTATGCGTGTCGATGTAACTGTGGTAAACAACGAGGTGGTAAACACCAAGTACACCATCAGCAACGTAAACCGTTTCCCTAAACGTGTGAGAGTCTTCGACAAGAAACAATACTATCTGCCCATTCCTTGGAGCGAGATCAAATATCACGGCATTGCCCAGAATCCAGACTGGACAGAACAATAAAAAAGCACTTATCATATATAGCTGTAATAAAACACTCAATATAAACAACGGATAAAAGTTCTTTCGTCAGCAAGATGCTGACGAAAGAACATTCCTTAACAAAAAACATCATCTTTATGAGAAAAATTTACTTAGCATGGGCGCTATTACTCAGCGCAATCGGAGTTCAAGCACAGGAGTACAATCTTTTCCCTGCTTCAGTAGTCGACGAAAATGGCTGGTTGTGGTTCAATAGCCAGGAGATCGTTGAGCAGTACGTTGGTGTCTGCAATGAAGAAGACTACAAAGTAGACCCTGAAGGCAAAATCATCCAGATGGTTTATGCTGACCAAATACCAACATATCCTCCGACTACAGTTGAACCAGATGCAATTGGATACGGAAAAGGCGGCGAGTTGGGTGCAGATGGTTACAAGAAAGGAGCTATCATCTTACCTGCAGCAAGTGCATCAAATTCACCAAATGGTGGTGGAATTGTTCTTTGCCTGCCATCATGCTCTACATTCGGCATAAATGTTTCATGCTCGGGATCCATCTACTGCCAACTTTTAAGCACAGACAAAGCAGGCACTATGTTCGGTGATTATGAAGTGCGCAAAGCATATAGCATGTTCAACAAGTTTGCAGGTGCAGGCAACACCACGGTTACAGGCCTTGAAAAACAAACAAATGGCTACAACGAAATTACAATTAAGTCCGACAAACCTGTATATGCATACTTCCGCAACATCACAAATAAAGAGGTTTACATCCACGGCATCAAGGTGACCACTCCCAAGCAGGAAACTGCAAGCATTGCCAACATACAGACACAAGGTACAACCGCACAGGAGGTATATACTATTGATGGCGTCAAAGTAGGCAACACCTTGAAGGGTCAGAAGCAGGGCTTGTACATTGTCAAGCAGGGCAACAGCATCAAGAAGGTCATTAAATAAATGACCGCAAACTTTTATATTTATCAACATAAGACACTACAAGTATGAAGAAATTCTTTACACTTTTGTTGGCAGTCATCAGTACAATGACAGCCTTCGCACAGACAGAACCTGCCATTGAATTGCAGGCAGAGGTAGATGGCAACACCAGAACTTTTTCCATCGGACTGGCAAATGAAGGAACAGTACAGATAGACTGGGGCAATGGCGAGAAAGTCACATCAGAAGTGATTCCTGCTTTCGATGGCTGGAACCAGGTGAACGTCTCTGGTACCGTATCAGGTGAAGGAAAAGTAAAAATCTATGGCGACAACATCGTTTGTTTCGAATGTTCATCAAGAGTAGATGGTGCCCAAGTATTGTCTTTGGATGTAACTAAGGCTACAACCTTGAAAGATTTGACTGCCAATACCAACAAACTGACAGCCATCGATCTGACCAAGAACACTGAGTTGGAGAAGCTGACCATCAACAACAATCAGTTGACAAGCATTGATATCAGCAAGTGTACCAAATTGACAACTTTGGATATTAGCAATAATCTCTTGACAGCAATAGATATTACCAAAAATCAGGCATTACAGACTCTCAGAATCGGACAAAACAAACTTACTGGCGAATTGGATTTATCCACCAATCCAACCATCAAGTCTGTATATGCACAGACAAATGAATTAACCTCGGTTAAGATAGGTAATAACACGGCATCTAAACCAACCTTCAGCTTTAACGAGAATAAGCTCACCTCCTTTGATGCTACAGGTATTAAAGATGCAGGTAATGCAACTCTGTTCTTGATAAGCAACCAGTTGACAGAAATCACACTGCCAAGCACGAAGATGAAGAGTATAAACATCTCTAAGAATAACTTCACATTGGCTACACTCCCTGCTCCAAGCGTTGCTAAGTTTTTCACTTATGCTCCACAGAATGACTATGTCATTGCAGAATCTTACAAGGTAGGTGATGTACTCGACCTCTCATCACAGACAAGTGCCACTTTGAACACCCAATTTGCTGTTTACAAGTCAGACAAAACTGCTCTGACAGAAGGCACAGACTACACGGTTGCTGACGGTAAAATTACATTCCTTACGGCACAGGAAGCTGTATATGTAACCATGAGTTCTGCTTTATATAGCAAGTTTACTGGCACAAGCATCTACAAGACTACCGTTACAAAGGTAGAAGGTTCTACAGGCATCAACGCTGTAACAGCTCAGGAAGTTAAGGTAAGCACAGCAGGTAATGAGATTTCTATCTCTGGACTTTCACAGGGCGACGCTGTAACAGTAGCCAACTTGGGTGGTGCTGTGGTAGCTAACTTCCACGCCAACTCTGCCAATGCTCATGTTCAGGCTGCAAAGGGTCTGTACATCGTCAGCATCAACGGCAAGGCTATCAAGGTAGCTCTCTAATAATTTTATTTCATAAAGTGCCACATCGCATGGGCGAAACATCTCATGGGATATGGCACTTTTTTCAATCCAACAAGTACGACTATGAAGAAGTCTTTAGCACTAACCATTCTTTGTCTCCTCTTTGCCTTCCAGGCAGGAGCATTCAACAAGAACACAGGAACCGTTGGCAACACGGTGTGCTTTGTACGCTTTGCCGACGAGGATGCCAGTATTTTTGAACATACGATAGACACCTATCAGAACCTGTTCAACGGCAACAACACTACCGACAACTCAGTATACAACTATTTCCGACAGGCTTCCTACAACCAGTTGGAATGGAAGAGTTCCTTCTATCCTGCTACTACTGACACCAAGATTGTGTCTTACAAGACACGTTACGAAAGAGCATACTACCAGAAGTATGATGCCACATTGCGTCCCTCTGGCTACAATTCAGACACCGAGGGTGAAGCACGCATGCAGGCATTGGTAAGAGAAATAGCCAACTATATAGAGAAAGACGTGACTGACGCTACCGACATCGACAAGAACGACGATGGCTACATAGATAACCTGTGCATCATCTTCAGCGGACAATCAGAACTGAGCAACAAGCGAGGCATCCTCTGGCCACAACGCAAGGACTTGGCTTTGCCTGATGAAAAGGCTATCTATATAAAAGGTAAGAAGTTGGTGGGCTACATCATGGTTTTCGACGAGGCTAATGGTTATGAAAACTTCGAAGGCATCGCCCTCAATACCGGAGTCCTTTGCCATGAGATGTCTCACTCATTGGGCACCTACGATCTGTATCATGCTTCAGGAAGCCTCAACCCTGTAGGAATATGGGACTTGATGTCAGACAATCAGCTCGTAGCTCAAAACATGACAGCCTACACCAAGTATCGCTACTGTAAATGGATTGACGAGATACCAGAGATTTCCGAAGCTGGTGCCTACACCTTGAATCCCGTAGGTGGCAGCAGCAAAGAAAACATTGCTTATAAAATCAAACCTGTAGGAAGCGATGAATACTTCGTAGTGGAATATCGCAAAAAGGAAGGTTTCGACAAGAGTCTTCCTGGTTCGGGTCTGCTTATTTACAGAATCAACCCTGCCTACACTGGAGGCAACGTCAACTATAATGGCACTACCCGACTCGACGAACAGTACATCTTCCGTCCTAACGGAACCATCACATCGGATGGTGATATCACAAAGGCTTTCTTCAGTGCCGAGAGTGGAAGAACTGCTTTTGGTGGCGAGGCTACAGCCAAGCCCTTCTATAGCAATGGCAAGGAGGCACCTTTTGCCATCAGCAACATTTCTACTTGCGGAAGCACTATCTCGTTCTATCTCCACGAATCTACCAACCACCTTTCTTTGAGCAAGAAAGAGATTACCTTGGCTGGAGGCGCACAGAGTTCGGCTACAGTAACCATCTCCTCTGACGAGGCTTGGACTATAGAGAACCTTCCTGCATGGATCACTGTGAGCCAGACTGAGGGTACAGGAAATGCAGAGGTCACCTTCACTGCGAACAGCGAGAACAATGAGCCACAAAACAGAACGGCTACCATCATGGTGAAGACAGCCAGCACGGAGGCACCACTGACCATCACCCAGTTGTCGAACAGCATAACGGCTCCATCGCAACTGACAGGAAGTGTACAAGACGACGGCATCCATTTGTCTTGGACTGCGGCTTCGGCTGGTGAAACACTTCTCTACGATGACTTTGAGAACACAGAGAATCCCAATGGCTGGGTTATCACCACTTCGGGCGATCGTGGTTGGAGATGGCAGAAAGGCGACCCCAACAAGGGCTTTTACCGACCATACGAGGGAAGCTATGCTGCTACAATGTATTCCGCATGGGAGGATATTCACCAAGATGAATATTTCACATCTAAGACCTTCGCTTACGGCAAGACGCTGAGCTTCTATTCTCGTACAACGGCTGCAGGAAAGACACCCACAAACCCACAGTATTATAATGTGGAGGTAAGCAAGGACAACGGAAAGTCATGGACACCCATTTTCAATGCTTGTACTGATTTAGCCGCATCGGTGGCAGGCAAGTACACCAAGGTTACCCTCGACCTCTCGGAATATCAGTCAGCAGAAATGCAAATCCGATTCCACTGCTATGATACAGACAACATGGGGTTGAGCTACTACTGGCAGATTGACAACCTCGAAATCTTGGGCAGCAGTTCCAACAATATCACTGGATACAACGTGTATAGAAACGGCATCAAGATTGCCACCAGTACAGCGACCGACTATGTAGACCCTGCTCCATTGGATGGTACCAACACCTATGCAGTAAGTGCCACAGGAAGCTTTGGGGAAAGCAGTCCATCCAATAGTGTTGAGTTGCAGTTTACATCGACAGGTATCTCTACTCCTACTACACAAGGTCTTCAGGTAATGGGAGTTTACGACTGTCTGGGCCGTCGCATCAACAGCAAGGAGATGCAACGCGGACAAATCTACATCGTCAAGTATGCCGATGGAAAGACCAGAAAGGTAAGTAAATAAACAAGACTTCTTCCTCCCCCTATCATGGGGACAACAACCTCTATGCCAAGCGGCTTCGATGGCAGATGAAAGCGGCTTCGATGAGCAACGAAAGCAATTGCGTTGGGCATCGAAGCCGCTTGCATTTTTTTAGAATATTCTTCTGCTGAAATATAATAAAGTGGCAAAGGCGTCGTTATATTAACAAAAGCAAGAACTTAACATATAATAAAACGCCTATGAAGCAATATTCTACTTCTGATGAAATGAGACCGTCGAGAAAGACTATCAATATGATCAAACAGATAGCCTACACTTATCGCGCTATCAAAATGAATGGACGTTACGAGGCGTTCTGCCTCAACTAAAATAAGAACAAAGAATGAAACCAATCATATCCCCATCTCTGTTGTCAGCCAATTTTATCGACCTGAGAAGCGACATAGAGATGATCAACAAGAGCGAAGCCGACTGGCTTCATCTCGACGTAATGGACGGAGTTTTCGTGCCCAATATCTCTTTTGGATTTCCTGTCATCGAGGCGGTGTCAAAGGTATGCACCAAGCCTCTTGACGTGCATTTCATGATTGTCCACCCAGAGCAGTACATAGAGCAGACTGCCAAGGCGGGCGCAATGATGATGAATGTGCACTACGAGGCATGCACCCACCTTCACCGTACCATACAGCAGATTCATGCCGCTGGAATGAAAGCCGGTGTAACGCTGAACCCATCCACACCTGTCTGCGTGCTCGAAGACATTATCTGCGATGTGGACATGGTGCTGCTGATGAGTGTGAATCCAGGCTTCGGCGGACAGCAGTTCATTGAGAACACCATAGGCAAACTGGCACGACTGCGCCAACTCATCAAGTCATCCGGCTCGAAAGCACTGATAGAGATCGACGGTGGCGTGCAGGCAGAAACGGCTCCCCGCCTGATAGAGGCTGGTGCCGATATCTTAGTGAGTGGCAGTTATGTGTTCAAGAGCAAAGACCCTCTTGCCACCATCCACGGTCTTAAAACATTGTAATATTCGAGAAGACATCGTGCTCCTTAGCCATACGACGTAGGTTAAGGAGTGCGTAACGCATTCTGCCAAGACTGGTGTTGATGCTTACATTCGTAAGTTCGGCGATTTCCTTGAAGGACAACTGCTGGTAATAACGCATATACACCACCTCCCTCTGGGTAGGTGGCAGCAGGTTGACCATCTTCTTAACATCCGACATCACCTGTCCCCGCACGATAGCGTTCTCCGCATTATCGAAGACCACGTATTCGTCTCTTATCTTCGACATATCGTTGTCATCGGGAGTCTCCACGATGTTCTGCAATCTGTTGTCGCGATACATGTCCATCATCACATTGTGGGCTATGCGCATGCACCATGCTAAGAACTTGCCATTGGGCACATACTGGCGCTGCTGCAGTTTGGTAACCACCTTGACGAATGTCTCCTGAAAGACATCATTCGCCTTTTCCTGGTCGTGAACCACAAACATGATATAGCCGAACAGTTTCACCTCGTTGCGAGACAGTAACAAATCGAATGCCCGATTGTCGCCCTCGACATAAGCCAAGGCGAGTTGCTCATCGGTCATTTCTTCGAGTTTTCTCATTTTTCTAACCTCTTTAGTTTCTTCAAGTAGAAATCTTAATCTATAGGCTATTTGTTTTTATTGTGTTAGGAATGTTAAAAATCACTGCAAAGATAGTACTTTTATCAAAAACCACCAAACAAGAAGACTTTTTTATTATCTTTCACACTATTTTTTAACAATTAGTGGCTGAGGAGATTCCAAAAGGAGTTAAAGGAGTTAAAGGAGTTAAGGAAGTTAAGACAACAGCCTTTGAAGGAATGTTTAGTGTTTAATTTTATGTCCACAAAACATTTGTCTTAACTCCTTAACTCCCTTAACTCCTTAACTTCTTTATTATATACAGAGCCAAAAAGAGGTTGGTGCAGGATGCACCAACCTCGTGATAATGATTTCAATAAAGAAAATTGAAATCTTATAAAAGATGCTGCAAATATAAACTTTATTATTGAGAACTCCAAGCTTTTTTGAAGGAAAATGAGTTTTTTAACATTGTGTACGCAACCATTACCAAATAAATTCATTATCTTTGTGGCGAAAATAACAACTACAGTATTAATCATTATCTATTTTAAAGCAAATTATGAGATACTTAAAGACACTATTGCTCGCTCTCCTATTGCCAGCTTGCGCCTTTGCAGCAGGATGGGACGACAATGAGTACAAGCGTATCGAGCAGAGCATCCAATTGCCAAAAATTGCCGAACGCCAGTTCCTTATCACATCTTTTGGTGCCAAGACCACAGCTACGGCTGCACAAAACCAAAAGGCCATCAACAAAGTCATCTCTCTTGTCTCCAAGAAGGGAGGCGGAAAGGTGATCATCCCTAAGGGTACCTGGAACACAGGAGCCATTGAGTTGAAGAGCCATGTCAACCTCGTTCTTGAGGAAGGCGCCACCCTTCACTTTGCCTTCGAGCCTAAGCTCTATCCCCTGGTACGCACCTCTTGGGAAGGTCTGGCTTGCTGGAACTACTCTCCCTGCATCTATGCCTACAAGGCTACCGACATTGCCATTACCGGTAAGGGAACCATCGATGGAGGTGGCAACAACGACACCTTCTGGCAGTGGAATGGCAGCCCTCGTTTCGGTTTCAAGGAGGGTGTGACCAAAGAGAGCCAGAAGTTGGGCTCACGCAGCAAACTGCTGAAGATGGCAGAGGACGGTGTGCCTTTCGACGAGCGTAAGTTCGGTATGGGCTGTGGCTTGCGTCCTCAGTTGGTCAACATGGTACACTGCGAGCGCATCCTTATCAAGGATGTCAAGATGATCAACTCGCCTTTCTGGGTCATCCATCCACTGCTCTCCAAGAACATCACGGTAGACGGTGTGTATGTATGGAACGAAGGACCTAACGGTGACGGTTGCGACCCTGAGGCTTGCGAGAATGTTCTCATCCAGAACTGCGTGTTCCATACCGGCGACGACTGCATTGCTATCAAGAGCGGTCGCAACAACGATGGTCGTCTCTGGAACCAGCCTTCCAAGAACATCATCATCCGCAACTGCAAGATGGAAGACGGCCATGGCGGTGTGGTGATAGGAAGTGAGATCTCGGGTGGCTGCGAGAACGTATATGCCGAAAACTGCGTGATGGACTCTCCACACTTGGAGCGCATCCTGCGTATCAAGACCAACAACTGCCGTGGCGGTCAGGTGCAGAACATCAATATGCGCAACGTCGTCGTGGGTCAGTGCAAGGAGGCTGTGGTGAAGATCAACCTCGACTACGAGAGAAAAGAAATATGCTATCGTGGTTTCGAACCTATCGTGAACAATGTGAATGTAGAGAACGTCACCTGCCAGAAGAGCGACTACGGCGTGCTGATTATCGGCCGTGACTCTTTGGAGAATGTCTACGACATTAATATCAAGAACTGTAAGTTCGACGGTGTGGTGAAAGAGCCTGTCAAGATCACCGGCAAGACCCGCAACGTGAAGTTCGACAACCTCGTCATCAACGGATCCCTCGTTCTCAACAAGGAAGACCAGCCCTACAAGAACTATAGCGAATGGCTCACCTACAGCGAGATGAAGCGCGTGCCCCACTCTTACCTGCTCGACTTCAGCAGCAAGCCCAAGTGGAGCTATGTGATGGGTATCGAGATGGAGGGAATGCTCGACACCTACGAGCACTACAAGGAAGGCAACAATGCCATCCTCGACTACCTGAAGGAATATCCTGCCAAGATGATCGATGAGAAAGGCAACATCACTGGCTACAAATACGAAGACTTCAACCTCGACAATGTGCGTACTGCCAAGTTCATCCTGCGCATGCACAACCTCTTCCCTACCAAGGGAACAGAGAAAGCACTGAAGACACTCTTCAAGCAGCTGCAGAACCAGCCTCGCACCAAGGAGGGAGTTTACTGGCACAAGGCTATCTACGCCAACCAGGTATGGCTCGACGGTATCTTCATGGGACTGCCTTTCTACTGCAACTATGCCGTACAGACCATGAAGCCCAAGAAGGCAGAGAAGTATCTCAACGATGCGGTAGACCAGATGGTGAAGACCGACTATCGCACCTACGATGAGAAGACGCAGCTCTGGAAGCACGCATGGGACGAGACCCATCAGCAATTCTGGGCAAACAAGGAAGACGGCAAGAGCCAGCACTGCTGGGCAAGAGCTTTGGGATGGTATGTGATGGCTATGACCGAGTGCCTCGACGCCATGCCCGAGAACTACGCACACCGCCAGGAGGTGATCGACCTGCTGAACAAGGCGATGAAGAGTGTGGTGAAGTACCAGGACAAGAAGACTGGCGTATGGTACGACGTGCTCGACGTGAAGAGCGACAAGAACTACTTAGAGAGCACAGCCTCTTCGATGTTTGCCTATGTGTTGCTCAAGGGCTACCGCAAGGGCTACCTCTCTGAGGAATATCTCAAGGCTGGCGTGAAGGCATACAATGGTATCTTGAAACAGTTTATCAAGGTAAACGCCGACAAGACCATCAGCCTGACACGCTGCTGTGCAGTAAGCGGCTTGGGCCCTGGCCCCGGCCCATACGTCAAGAAGCCCAACTACAAGCGCGACGGCAGCTTCGAATACTACATGAGCGAGCCTATCCGCGACAACGATGCCAAGGGCGTGGGTCCTTTCATCTGGGCAAGTCTCGAAATGGAACAGCAGGGACTTATCAAGTAACTCTATAAAAACAATCAGGCTAACAAATGAAGAAATCATTATCTATCATTGCAGCCTCACTCATCAGCATATCTACCATGGCACACAGGGCGGACGCATCAAAATGCGTTCGCCTCCAAAAGTTTTGACAGGTAATTTTCGTCCCAGCCAGCTTTCATTCTTTTTAAGTTGAGACTTCCCTTGATCGTTTTATCCTTTTTAAGGATGGACAAAGCAATCTTAGTAATAGTAGAGAAGTTC
>OHZS01000044.1_pt1 | contig 56425 bp, 36 predicted proteins | sample 1580521 | NCBI WGS metagenome assembly OHZS01 (sample SAMEA3882503, study PRJEB24775) | human gut metagenome | biome: human-associated habitat; feature: intestine environment; material: feces | place: Netherlands | collected 2009/2010
GGACTATCTTCTGGAACTGCTTAGGGGCGCTAGAATTTGATGCGGTTGCCCTGGCAATGTTGAAATAAATTTCACATTGCGCTCGGTTTTCACTAAATTTGTAAATTTACAAATGATAACGTTATGGGATTGTTTGACAGAGGAGTCAAGAAGACGAAAGAGGGCTTCTTCCAGAGGCTCTCACGGTCGATAGTCGGCAAGTCCAAAGTGGATGACAGCGTCCTTGACGCCATCGAGGAGGCGCTTGTCGCATCAGACATGGGCGTGGACACCACGCTCAAGATCGTTGACAGCCTTGAGGAAAGGGTAAGCAAGGACAGGTACATGTCCTTCGACGAACTGGTGGACATGCTTCGTGACGAGATTGGAACGCTTCTGGATATTGATGGAGAGGAATCTCCTAAGGAACCGTTCGACTTGACGAAGAAACCTCTTGTCGTGATGGTTGTCGGAGTGAACGGTGTGGGCAAGACCACGACTATCGGCAAACTCGCCGCCCGCTACAAGGCCATGGGCAAGAAAGTGATGATCGGAGCCGCCGACACGTTCAGGGCTGCCGCCGTTGACCAGCTCCAGATCTGGGCCGAAAGGGCAGACGTGGAGATTGTAAAGCAGGGCATGGGCGCTGATCCGGCCTCTGTGGCTTTCGACACTGTAAAGTCTGCGGTGGCCAAGGGTGCTGACGTTGTACTGATCGACACCGCCGGAAGGCTCCACAACAGAATCGACTTGATGAACGAGCTGACAAAAATCCGTAACGTGATGCGTAAGGTCATCCCGGACGCCCCGCATGAGGTGCTTCTCGTGCTGGATGCATCGACAGGTCAGAACGCCTACCAGCAGGCCAAGGAATTCTCGCGGGCGACAGACATAACATCACTGGCTATCACCAAGCTGGACGGCACGGCGAAAGGCGGGGTCGTCATCGGAATCGTTGACCAGTTGAAGGTTCCGGTCAAGTTCATCGGGATCGGCGAGGGCATTGATGACCTGAAAGTGTTTGACAAGAAGGAGTTCGTGGGCTCACTGTTCTCCAGAGAGGATATTGACAAATAAAACATCAGAAATATGAAGCTTTCTTACAATTGGCTAAAGGATTATCTTGAATCCGATCTTACTCCGCAGCAGATCGCGGACGCTATGACAGCTATAGGAATCGAGGTCGATGGTGTCGAGGAACAGGAAGAAGTCCCTGGTGGACTTGCCGGAGTCGTTGTCGCCGAGGTGCTTGAGTGCGAGGCGCATCCTGACTCCGACCATCTTCATGTCACGAAAGTCAACGATGGCACCGGCGAGCCTCTGACCGTTGTCTGCGGCGCTCCTAACGTGGCCGCCGGCCAGAAAGTTCTCTTCGCCCGCATCGGGGCTGTGCTTCCTGGAGACTTCAAGATCAAAAAATCCAAGATCCGTGGCGTGGAGTCATTCGGAATGATCTGCGCCGAGGACGAGCTCGGAATCGGCAACGACCATGCCGGCATCAAGGTTCTCCCTGCGGATGCGCCTGTCGGAACCTCCGCCAAGGAGTATCTCCACCTTAAGACGGAGGCCGTCATTGAATATGAGATCACAGCCAACAGGGTGGACGCCGCCTCGCACATCGGTGTGGCCCGCGACCTCTATGCCTGGATGACACTCAATAATATTCCTTGCTCATTCAAGTACCCTTCCGTGGACGCTTGGAGGCCGGGTGAGGGTAAGGGGATTCCTGTAGATGTTCAGGATCCGACCGCCGCTCCACGCTATTGCGGCATCACTATCAAGGGCGTGAAGGTCGGCCCCTCTCCGGAATGGCTTCAGAAGAAGCTGATGTCTATCGGCCTCAGACCTATCGACAACGTGGTGGATGTGTCCAATTTCATCCTCTTCGAGCTCGGTCAGCCTCTGCACACTTTCGACGCCGACAAGATCAGCGGCGGAAAGGTGATCGTGAGAAGGGCGGCTGAGGGCGAGAAGATTGTCACCCTCGACGAGACCGAGAGGAAACTTTCCGCCGAGGACATCGTGATCGCCAACGCTGACGGCCCGATGTGCATAGCGGGAGTGTTCGGCGGCATCGATTCCGGCGTGAAGGCCGAGACAGTGAATGTATTCGTCGAGAGCGCCTATTTTGATCCGGGCTCGATCCGCAAGACTTCCAAGAGGCATACCCTCCAGACCGACGCCTCATTCCGCTACGAGAGGGGAGCCGATCCTGGAATCAATGAATATGCCGCCAAGCGCGCCGCACTGCTGATTCAGGAAGTGGCCGGCGGAGAGATTGTCGGAGGAATCGAGGAGTTTTATCCTGAGAAGATCGAGAAGAAGGTCATCGACCTTGACTACGACCGCATCGAAAGGTTCATCGGCAAGAAGATCGGACACGACACGATTGAGAAGATACTTACAGCCCTCACCTACGAGTTCATCGAGAGGAGAGAGGGTGGAGCCAAGGTCGCCGCGCCGACCTATATGATCGATGTCACAAGAGAGTGTGACGTGGTCGAGGAGATTCTCCGAATCTACGGCTACAACAACATCGACCTGCCTCAGCACATGAAGATGTCCGTCAACGCAACCCCTTCACCTGAGCCGGAGGCTATCCGCAACGGAATATCCAACTTCCTGGCCGCCAACGGCTTTGTCGAGATAATGAACAATTCCCTCACCAAGGGGGCTTACTATAAGGGACTTACCACATTCCCGGAGGAGAAGAGCGTGACAATCGTCAACCCTCTGAGCTCAGACTTGAACGTGATGAGGCAAACCCTCATATTCAGCGGCCTTGAGGTTGTGGCATACAACCTGAACCGTCAGATCTCGTCGATGAAACTCTTTGAATATGGCTCCGTTTACAGCCGTAATCCTGAGATGGACGGCAAGACGCTGGCTTCCTACGAGGAGCATCCTGCGTTCTCGATGTTCGTCACCGGAACTCCTGAGAAATCCTGGAACAGCCAGCCGGGCAAGAGCAGTTTCTTTGAGTTGAAAGGTTATGTGGATCTGCTTCTGAGACGCTTCGGAGCGAATCTTTACCAGATGGAGGCCACCGCGGCTCCCGCTGACATATTCAGTGAAGGTGTCGCTTATGCCCTTCCGGGGCAGCATCTGCCGCTCGCGGTTCTGGGAACAGTCTCTCCGGCCATCGCCAGGAAGTTCGGTGTGCGTCAGCCTGTGTTCGCCGCCGAGATCAACTGGAACACATTGTTCCAACTTGTGAAGAGGGACAAGGTCGCCTTCAAGGAGATGCCTAAGTTCCCGGAGGTCAGAAGGGATTTCGCATTGCTGCTTGACGAGAGTGTCAGCTATGCCGACCTCTACAAGAGCTCGTTCAAGGCCGGCAAGAAACTTCTCAAGCAGGTGACCCTGTTCGATGTCTATCGTGGGGACAAGATCCCTGCGGGCAAGAAGCAGTACGCCCTCGGATTTGTGCTTCAGGATCTGGAGAAGACCTTGACTGACGAGGATGTCGAGAGGATAATGAAGAAGCTTCTTTCCACATTCCAGAACGAGTACGGAGCCACATTGAGGTAGATTTATGAAAAAGGTTCTCAGGATAGTTCTTCCATTGATGGTTCTGGTGTCGGCTGTAGTCTCCTGCAGTCGTGAGGGGCGTGTGATACCCGTGCGCAAGATGGAGAGGATCTATCGTGAGATGCTTCTTGCCGACCAATGGCTCGCCGAGAATCCGGACAAACGTGGAATTGCCGACACCACTTGGTTCTATGAACCTATTTTTGAGAAGTATGGCTTCACGCTCAGTGACTACCAGAAGAGTGTGGACCGCTATCTCAATGATCCCAAACGTTATGCCGAGATGCTGGGACGGGTGGAGGAGGGGCTCAGGAATGATTTGAAGGTTGTGAATGCCAGAATCGCTCTGGAGGACAGGCTCCAGTATGAGGCCGATTCGATTGTCCGGACATGGAAATCGGTGAAAGCCAAACCATTCAGTTCTTTCCTTGACGTCTTCGACGTCGATGCCATGACAGACCGTGTAGGGATCGAGAAGGATTCCCTTGGAGTCTATCGTCCTGTCCCTGTTGTCGAGGACACGGTTTTCCATGGTCCGCGCCTTGTTGTAAGGGACACGACCGTGAAAGAGTCCGAGACAGGCTCAGGTTCTTTGGAAAAGGCGCAGGATCAGGTCGGGGACGTGATGTTGGAACCGGTTCGTGACATCGCTCATGAGAAGCCTGTCAGAAAATTGGAGTTGGCTCCGGCTAAAGATTTATTGATTAGGAATGAATAGAATAGCAGCGGAATATGTCTTCACGCTGAATGAGGACAAGCCGATAAGGAACGGATTCGTCGAGTTTGACAGCGGCGGCACAGTGACATCGGTAGGCGAATGTTTGTCTCCGGAGAGCGAGAAAACTTTCGTGAAAGGAGCTATAGCGCCGGGTTTTGTCAACACGCACTGCCATCTGGAGTTGTCCTACTTATGGAAATTTTTCCGTAAGGGAACCGGCATGGCCGGGTTCATCGACCAGATCAACGCGATGAGGGACAACAAGAGCATGGAAGAGAAACTTCATGACATACGGCACTGGATGAAAGTGATGTGGAATCGTGGTGTTTCCGCGATGGCGGACATCAGCAACTGTGCCGACACGTTCGCCATCAAGAAAGCATCTCCGATGTACACGAGGACATTTCTTGAGGTATTCGGAACCGAGCCTCAGGACTGTGATCAGGTGATGTCAGCCGTAAGGAAACTTCAGGCTGAGGCTGAAAGCTATGGCCTTGACGCGGCTCCGACCCCTCATTCCTGTTACACTATGAGTCCGGAGCTTGTCACGGCGGCATCCGCCGATGGTTTGAAATCGGGTTATCTGTCGTTCCATTCGGAGGAGACTGAGGAGGAAGAGGAGATGCTTAAGTACGGACGAGGGGCTATGTGGGAGAACCGCAGGGCCGCCGGCATGAGTGTGCCGCCAGTAACCGGCAAGTCTTCTCTTCTCTATTTCATAGACCGTCTGGAGAAGGCTCATCCAGCTCCGTTTGACGAGCATATCCTGCTTGTCCATGAGGTCTGCATGGATCAGGAAGGCGTGGATGCAGTGAAGAATGTGATGAACCATCCGTTCGTGGCTCTTTGTCCCTTGTCGAACATATTCATACAAAACACTCTGCCTCCGGTTTCACTGATGCGGCGCAATGGTTTGAAAATCACAGTTGGCACAGACTCGCTTTCAAGCAATGACGACCTTGACATTGTCGCCGAGCTGTGTTGTCTTCAGAACGCTTTTCCGGAGGTGGGCTTGAATGAGCTGCTTACATGGGCCTGTCGCAACGGTGCTGAGTTCCTGTCGAAAGAGAATGAATATGGCCGCATAGCGGTTGGAATGAAGCCTGGGCTTGTCGCGATTGACAATCTTGACGCCGATGGTCGGCTTACCGCCGAAAGTGCATCACATAGAATTATTTAGCCATGATGAGAGAAGAATTGGTGTTCGGGCCTGTCCATTCCAGAAGACTGGGATCTTCGTTGGGAATCAACCTGCTTCCAACTAAAGGCAAGCTGTGTAATTTTGACTGCGTTTATTGCGAGTGTGGCTGGAACAAGGACGGCAGGGGAGACAGGCGGCTTCCTACAGCCGCGGAGCTCCGGGGGACGCTTGACACTAAACTGTGCGAGTGCCTTGCCAAAGGGACACCGATTGATTCGATAACGTTTTCCGGCGACGGTGAGCCGACGTTGAATCCGGATTTCCCGGAGATTATCGACATCACACTGGAGCTACGGGATAAATATTTTCCGCAGGCGAAGGTCTCGGTGCTCTCAAATGCCACAAGGCTGTTCCGGCGGGAGGTCTTTGAGGCTTTGAGGAAGGTTGACAACCCTATCCTTAAGATTGACGCTCCGTCAGACGAACTGGTCTCAAGGATCAACCAGCCGCAGGGGGAGTATCATGTGGAGGACGTTGTCGATGACCTGATGCGTTTTGAGGGTGATTTCGTGCTTCAGACGATGTTCCTGAAATCTCCGTCATTCGATTCATCGTCGCCCGAGGTTCTGGAAGGGTGGATGGACATCGTCCGGAAGCTTAGGCCGAGGGAAGTCATGGTCTATACACTTGACCGTGAGGCTCCGGCACAAGGACTTGAGAAATTTTCTGTGGATCAGATGAAAGCTTTGGTCAAACCTTTGATGGATGAAGGCTTTGTGATCCAGATAAGAGGATAAATGAAAATATATTTATAGTAATAATATGGAATCTTTGTTTGCAAAGTACGGTTATACTCCTGATAAGGAAAGTATCAGCAAGAGGTTGGACGCCATAGCGGCCAACATTGACAATGTGACTTCTCCGGAGGTCCTTAAAAACTGCATGGCATTGATGGACTTGACCACTCTTCACACGGAGGACAGTCCTGAGTCTGTGAAGAAACTGGTCGGCAAGGTCAATTCGTTCATGAATGATTACCCGGAATATCCGCTTCCGGCGTCAATCTGCGTCTTCCCTAACCTGGCTTCTGTGGTTCGGGAGAATCTGGCGACCTCTGACGTTCATGTCACGGCTGTGGCCGGATGTTTTCCTACATCCCAGAGCTTCATCGAGGTGAAGGTCAAGGAGTGTGAAATGGCTGTAGAGGCCGGGGCTGATGAGATTGACATCGTCTTGGCTCTGAATGCTTTCATGTCAGGAGATGAAGAGACCGCCCGTAAGGAGATCAGGACAATCCGCGCGGCTGTTGACGAGGCGGCGGCCAAGGCCGGACGAAAGGTCACTCTGAAGGTGATTCTTGAGACAGGATTGCTTGTCACTCCAGAGAACATCGCCAACGCCTCTTTCCTGGCGATGGAAGAAGGTGCTGATTTCATAAAGACTTCCACCGGTAAGGTCAGTGTGAACGCCACGCCTATGGCGGCATACATCATGTGTGAGAGCATCAAGGCTTTCCACGAGAAAACCGGCAGAAAAGTCGGATTCAAGGCCGCCGGAGGCATCTCCACATCGAAGGATGCGGTCTGCTACCATTCCATAGTGAAAACAATTCTCGGTAACGACTGGATAAACAAGGAACTGTTCCGGTTCGGCGTAAGCCGTCTGGCCAACTCCTTGATGTCTTCAATTGAACAGAAGACGGTGGTCTATTTCTAGACTACATTCCGTTCACGCCTGTGCGCTCTTTGCCGCTGTTGTCCTTGACGATGTGTTCGTCAGGGATGGCGGCGGCTGTTTTTACAAGATATTCCCGGAGGTCTTCCCATCTGTGGAACGCTCCGCCAACGGTCTTGACAGCCGGGATTGTTGTCTCTTGCTCGTTATAGACAAGTTTCACCAATACGTCCCCACGCTTGTTCCTAAAGAAGACCATCTGGATGTTGGATGCCATCGGCATCATCTGGAAGTCAAACCAACGCTCGTGCACGTCCGCCGACTTCCACCGTTTCTCCATACCGGCGATTCCGATGGTGCCGACAAGCGGAAGGAGTCCGACATCATGGCCGAACCTTAGGTCCGCGGCTCTGTCGCTCTCCGGTTTCACGGCCCTGTCTGCCTTGGCGACGATGTCCTCGATGAGCGGTTTGGCGATGGATGAGACATATTCTCCCTCCTCCTTTGAGATTCCGAAACTGTAGTAGAGCTTGTTGTTCCTTGAGATCCAAAGCCCCGTGAGCTCGTCATTGGTGAAATGATTGAATATGTCAGGACGCGCGTCCGTGTTAGGACTGATTCCGCCGGCAAGGAATACATTGTCCATGAACTCTTTAGGGTTATGCGTGAGCTTGGCGGCCTTGGCCGGATCAGTGAAGATGGCTTCAAAGAACCTTTCGTGGGAGACCAGACTGTCCAGCAAATGCTTTCTCAGGACGTTCGATCCCTTTATCACATCCTTTGTGTCAAGGTTCATGCTGATGTAATCCAGATATTTAGGGCCTGTGACATAGTGAAACCTCAGGTCCGCGTTCCTTTCCTGAAGCACGGATGTGAAATTCGCCATGCTTATCAGGCATCTTGGCCAGTAACTTGAGACACATTCCACTTCAAGCCTCCCACCTTTGAATACTTCAGGATAATGGGCTGTCATTCTGGAAGCTATCCCGTGATGCTCTTCCGCACCTCTCTCGCTGAGCATCCCGAACATTCCCTGGTGTTCTGACCAGACAGTGTCTATCTGGCTTTTCAGAAGTTTGCCCTCGTCTGTCAGAAGTCCTGCTTTCTCTGCGGCGATAAGTGTTTCGACCGCCCCTTTGAACAGCCCGGCGCCGGTGTGGTAACGTGAACCATGTCTTCCATAATGGCTGATATAGAACGGTTTGTAGCCTTTTGGCGCTTTGGTGAATGTTGATGGGGAATATTCGTAATAATGATAGACACCTCCGGCCCTGTCAGGGTTTTCCTCAATCAACTCTTTATACGACTGTGCCTGGACAGAAAAACTGAACACGCTGGTGATCAATACAATGGATGCCGCACGTACGGCGCTTCGAGTGAATATTCCCATGCTTTTGCTGAATTTTAATTGTGGGCAAAGATAGGAAAACACCCTTAAATTGTCAAGCATGGCCGATTTTTAACTTAACCGTGGAATATTTCATTCCACGGCTGCCTGACTCTACCTTTGCCATGTAACTAAAAACCAACTGAACGATGAAATGGTTCTTCAAAATGATGCTGCCGGCTCTGGTGCTGGCGTCGTGCAGCAAAGAGGGAGGGTCTCCGGTGGAGGTCAGCCCTGTCAGCACAAAGGAGAATGTCGAGGTCGTGGCTCATGATGTGATCGAGCTGGGACGGAAGCTTGAAAACCCTTATTCTGTGACCAATGTCGGCAAGGCTCTTGCGGCTTTGTATCCTACAAGAGGGGAGGTGAGTGTCCCGGTCACTGATTACTATGTCCGTTTCCTCCCCAAGGACACGGTGCAGTTCAATCTTCTCTCGGATCTTGGTGTGGAGATGCTGGATCATCCTATGGATTGTGAGATCCTAAGGGATGGTGACTACTACCATGATCCGTCTGTTCCGGAGGGTGAGATCACTTGGCAGTATGCGGTCGTGCCTCCTGACTTTGTCTTTCCGGAAGGTATCCGTCATGAGATTCTGGACGACTGCTTTGTGCCTGATGACAACGTCGCCACGAGGACTCTCGGTGATTTGGACCTTGACGCTCTGGAAAGAAAGGCGTTCGAGATTACGGACAACGCAGACTTTCTTGAGCCTGAGACAAGGGCTAGGGCCAGGCCTTCCGGAAGGATCACGATTGTCGATGACAAACTTAGGAGCAAGAAGACAGTTGGTGTCGCCGGTGTCAAGATGGTGGCTAATGTCTTTGTGAAGATCGCCACGACTTACACGGACGAGAACGGCAACTACGAGTTTTCCCGCAAGTTTTCCGCCAAGCCTCGTTACAGGATCTGCTTCAAGAACAGGGTCGGATTCTCGATCGGACTGAATCTGATTTTGATTCCGGCCTCGATCTCGGCAATCGGCAAAGGATCATCGACAGGGATTGATCTCACTATCGACAAAAATTCAGACGCCACCTTGTTCCGCAGGTGTGTGGTCAACAACGCCGCATACGACTACTTCAAGAAGTGTCAGGCAACAGGCGTCACCATGCCTCCCAAAAACCTGAGGTTCTGGATTCTGAATATTCTCAGGCCATCCAGCACTCTGATGATGCATCACGGAGCGTTGCTTGACAACAAACTGGTCAGCAAGTATATCGGTAAATACGCGTCCATCGTGAGGATTTTCGCTCCGGACATCACGATCGGCTCCAAGGACAAGAACGGGGACTACGCGGCATTGTACTCAACCACAGTGCATGAGATGGCACATGCCAGTCATTTCAACAAGGTGGGGACGGACTATTGGCGTAAGTATGCTACCTACATTCTTACCTCGTACATTTCAACCGGTGACTGCTATGGCACCGGCAATGGAGAGAACGCAGGCTATTGCGAGATCGGCGAGATGTGGGCATATTACATGGAAAACGCATTGTACAAGGAACGTTACGGGAGAAATCCTGGCTTTGGCAATGAATATTGGTTCAAATCTCAGATTTTATCCGAACTTGAAGCAGGAGGAATCAGCCGCTCGGACATCCTGGACTGCATGGGATACTACACGAATGACATAAAGATTCTGAAATCAGTCCTTCTGGAAAACCGTGCGGACAAGGCAGCCCTGATCGACAAGGTTTTCAAGAAATATGGAAGGTAGCCTGATCTTTGTTTTAATAGCCTGATTTCAGAGAGGGATGACAGAAAAATGACCTGTCATTCCTCTTTTTAGGGTTACTTATGTTTTTTTAAAAAAAAGTATTTTAATTATATACCGATTCATTTCGGCAGAGATTTATTGAATATCATGGGCAGTGATTTGGATTCGTAAGATATGGGCGTGGAAATCGGAGAAATGATTAGTTCGCGGATAAAAAGTGAAATTTGTAATAGAAAAAATAAATTGCAATATTTGCGGTCAAAATTTGTCAGCAAAGCATTTAAGATGCGGTAAGGTGGATCCGTAATGACTTTAGCCTGGCGATTATTGAGTTGGTTATTGGTTCAAACTCTCAGGCATTCTTTCTAGAATGTCTCCAAAAGCGTTCCAAGGATCGAACTTTTACTTGTGAGAAAGAGACTATTTGCAGACGGCAGCAGTCTCTTGTTCACTAATTTGAATAGTGTATAGTAATGTATATAAAACAAGTATCGATGAAAAAAAGCAGATTTTTTCTCGCGGTGATTTCACTTTTCGTGGCGATCACTTCATCGGCACAGAACATTTCTGTGACCGGTGTCGTTACTGATGCTTCTACAGGTGAGCCGATACCTTTCGCGTTCTGTCAGGTAAAAGGCTCCACCAAGGGAAGCAGCAGTGACGCCGATGGGCGTTATTCAATCCCCGTGCCAAGTGATGGTACTATCATCTTCTCATCCATGGGATATGAGCAGAAAGAGGTGGCCGTCAAAGGTAAAACCACAATCAATGTGGCATTGACCCCGGACTCTCAGCTTCTTGAGGGGGTAGTCGTCACTGGTATGCAGAAAATGGACCGCCGTCTTTTCACGGGTTCCACGGCCAAGCTGGATGCGGAATCGGCGAAGATCGATGGTCTCACCGATGTCAGCCGCTCCCTTGAGGGACGTGTCGCCGGTGTGTCCGTGCAGAATGTGTCGGGAACGTTCGGAACAGCTCCTAAGATCCGTGTCCGTGGCGCCACTTCCATCTACGGCTCATCAAAGCCGCTTTGGGTTGTCGATGGCGTGATCATGGAGGATGTTGTGGATGTCAGCGCAGACCAGCTTTCTTCTGGTGACGCCTCCACTCTTATCTCTTCGGCGATCGCAGGACTCAACTCCGATGACATAGAGTCGTTCGATATCCTCAAGGATGGCTCCGCCACCTCTATCTATGGCGCGAGGGCTATGGCCGGTGTGATTGTCGTCACGACCAAGAAGGGCCGTGCGGGATCGTTCAGACTCAACTACACAGGCGAGTTCACAACAAGGCTCAAACCGTCTTACCGCACGTTCAACATAATGAACTCGCAGGATCAGATGGAAATCTACCAGGAACTCCAGCAGAAGGGTTACCTTAATTATGCTTCTTTGGCAAACGCCTCAGACAGCGGAGTCTATGGTAAGATGTACCAGTTGATCGGTCAGTATGACAAGACATCCGGACAGTTCGGTCTCGCGAACACGGCGGCTGCCAGGGCTGAATACCTCAGGGCTGCCGAGTACAGGAACACTGACTGGTTCGGCACTCTCTTCAGCAACGCTCTGCAGAGCAACCATTCCTTGAGCGCTTCCGGTGGTTCAGAGAACGCCACCTATTACGCGTCTCTTTCTGTGATGCAGGATCCGGGTTGGACAAAACAGAGTTCCGTTTCTCGTTACACCGGCAACCTCAACACGACTTTCAAGTTCAGTGACATATTCACTTTCAACCTCATCAGCAACGCTTCTTTCCGTAAGCAGCGTGCGCCGGGAACCCTCGGACAGACGATGGATGTGGTTTCGGGTGAGGTGAAGCGTGACTTCGACATCAACCCTTACTCATACGCGCTCAACACCTCACGCGCGCTTGACGCCAATGAGTACTACACGAGAAACTACGCTCCGTTCAACATCATGCATGAGCTTGACAACAACTACATCGACTTGGGCGTGACTGACATCCGTATTCAGGGAGAATTGAAGGCCAAGCCTTTCAAACAGTTGGAACTGAGCGCTCTCGGTGCTGTCAAGTACACGACTTCTTCACAGGAGCACAACATCCTTGACGAATCCAACCAGTCTCTCGCTTACCGCGCGATGGACACCGCCACCATCAGGGACAACAACCCGTTCCTTTACAAGGATCCGGACAACCCTTACGCATTGCCTATTTCTGTTCTTCCTAAAGGTGGTATCTACGAGAGGACTGACAACTCGTTGCTCGGTTGGGATTTCCGTGCCACAGCCAATTACAGCGAGACATTCGCCGAAAAACACATCGTCAATCTTTTCGGCGGTACCGAGATCAACAGCACCGAGCGTCATGGAACTTGGTTCCGCGCGTGGGGTATCCAGTACGGAATGGGTGAGACTCCTAACTACAACTACAACGTGTTCAAGAAGGGCAATGAGGAGAACAGTGACTACTACACCATGACCAACACTCATGTCCGCTCCGCCGCGTTCTTCGCCAATGGTACATATTCTTATATGGGCCGCTACACCTTGAACGGCACAATCCGCTACGAGGGTACCAATAAGCTTGGAAAGAGCCGTCAGGCCCGCTGGCTTCCTACATGGAACATCTCTGGTGCGTGGAACCTTCATGAGGAGGAATGGATGAAACCGCTCAACGCGATCTCTCACCTTTCCCTCAAGGCTTCTTATTCACTTACTGCCGACAGAGGTCCTTCGACAGTGACCAACTCGGCTGTGGTGATCTCTTCCAAGAATCCGTGGAGACCGTTCACTTCCGTGAAGGAATCCATGCTTTACATCTCTGACCTTGCGAACACAGATCTGACTTACGAGAAGAAGAAGGAACTGAACCTCGGTCTTGAGGCCGGTTTCATTGACAACCGCATCAATTTCACCTTCGATTGGTTCACACGTGACAACTATGACCTTATCGGTGTCATCAACACCCAGGGTCTCGGCGGTCAGGTTGAGAAACTTGGTAACATCGCTTCCATGAAGTCTGACGGTGTCGAGATTTCTCTCACCACCAAGAACATTGTGAAGAAGAACTTCACTTGGACGACCAACTTCATCTACTCTCATTCTCACAATGAGGTGACCAACCTTAAGACGACCATGAGAGCCATCGACCTTATCACTGGTAACGGATTCGCGCAGGAGGGTTATCCTGTTCGAGGAATATTCTCCATTCCGTTCACCGGTCTGAACTCAAACGGTCTTCCTACCTTCATCAATGAGGACGGCGAGTCCACTGTCAGCAACATCAACTTCCAGTACTCTGACTCTGAGGGTCTTTCCAAGTGGCTTAAGTATTCCGGAAACGCAGATCCTACCGATGTAGGATCTCTCGGCAACATCTTCGAGTTCTACGGCTTCCGCTTCAATGTGTTCATGACATACTCATTTGGAAACGTTATCCGTCTTGACCCTGTCTTCAGCAACACCTACAATGATCTCGACTCCATGCCTAAGGAGTTCGCCAACCGTTGGACTGTCCCTGGAGACGAGAACACCACCAGCGTTCCGGCCATCGCGAGTGTATGGCAGAACAGGCAGGACACCAACCTCCGCAAGGCTTACAGCGCCTACAACTACTCGACCGAACGAATCGCCAGAGGTGATTTCATCCGTATGAAGGAGATCTCGCTTTCTTACGACTTCCCGAGGAAGTGGATTGAGAAGATTAAACTTAATTCGCTGTCACTCAAGGCTCAGGCCACCAACTTGTTCCTTATCTACGCCGACAGCAAGCTCAACGGTCAGGATCCTGAGTTCTTCAACACCGGCGGTGTGGCTGTCCCGGTTCCTAAGCAGTTCACATTCACTTTGAAAATTGGTCTTTAATCTGGAGGGAAAGATATATGAAAAACAAATATTCTATAATAGCCTTCGCGGCGGTTGCTTTCAGCCTTGTCTCATGCGACAAGTTTCTGGATGTGATGCCTGACAACAGAACGGAGCTTGACACTCAGGAGAAAATCCGCTCCTTGCTGGTGTCCGCTTACCCGGAGACAGACTATCTGCTTGTCAGCGAGTTCTCCTCGGACAATGTCGATGACTTCGGCCCTGAGAACCCTAACACAGATCCTTTTATCGATGAGGTTTACGCGTGGAAGGATGTCACCAACACCGACAACGAGGACCCTGAGAACATCTGGCAATCCTCCTATTCGGCCATCGCGGCTGCCAATCAGGCAATAGAGGCCATCACTAACATGGTCGGTCCGGATGCCGAAGGGTATGAGCCGGAGATGGCAGAGGCTCTTCTTTGCCGTGCCTACAGTCATTTCGTGCTTGTGAATATGTTCTCGCAGGCCTACACTGAGGCGACTGCGGATCAGAAACTCGGCGTCACTTACATGAGCGCTCCTGAGCAGGGACTTAATCCTAAGTACGAAAGGGAGTCTGTGGCTCAGATCTATGCAAAGATCGATCAGGATCTCCAGAAGGCCCTCCCGCTCGTCAGCGACAATTACTACACTGTGCCTAAGTACCACTTCAACCAGAAGGCCGCGTATGCTTTCGCCACGCGTTTCTATCTCTATTATGAGAAACCTGAAGAGGCTGTCAAGTACGCTGACGCTTGTTTGGGAACCGCTCCTGCGACAATGCTCCGCGACTGGCGCGCACAGGCAAAGATGACTCAGGACGATGAGGTTCTGACTAACCATTTCATCGATGCCACACTGTCGGCCAATCTGCTTCTGATCACGGCGTATTCGAAGATGGGTCTTTGCTTTACAGGACCGTATTCAGTATATTCAAAATACGCTGCCGGAAACTATCTTGCCACGAATGAGACCGGTATTGCCCTTGCCACCCTTTTGGGAAAGGACAACGAGTCGTTCTTCGCTGTGCCGATGAAGGTTTACCAAGGCACGAACCACGACAAGACCACTTTCTGGAAGTTGCCTTACCTGTTCGAATTCTCAGACCCTGTCGCCCAGATCGGTTATTACAGGACTGTCTATCCGGCCTTCACTTCCGACGAGGTTCTTCTTGAGAGGGCTGAGGCAAAGCTCCTCCTCAAGCAGTATGACTTGGCTGTGGCTGACATGAACCTCTGGCTGTCCAACATCTCGAAGACTGATTGGAACCTCAGCGCCGAGGAGATCAACAGTCTTCTGAAGGATATTCCTTACTCAACGGCATTGGCTTCAACCGTCAAGAAGAAGCTTAACGCTCCGTTCCTTCAGAACCCTAGCGAGCTTCAGGAGAATCTGATTCACTTCTGTCTGCTTCTTAAGAGGGTTGACACCTACGCCCAGGGACTCAGATGGTTTGATGTCAAGCGTTACGGCATTGAGATCCAGAGACGTGTCATGGGATCTGACGGCAACCCTCGTACCGCTGGTGATGTCCTCAAGGTAGATGACGAAAGGCGCGCCATACAGGTTCCTAGGAAAGTTATTGACGCAGGATATACACCGAACCCGAGAAACTAAACTCATAAATTGACTGGAATATGAAGAAAATTATAACATATCTCTCAATCGCCGCCCTTTCTGTTCTGTCGTTTTCGGCTTGCCAGAAAGATGACCTCAACCCTGACAGTGTCATCAAGGTTGAGACGGCTCCTGCGACTGAATTGGACAAATGGCTTAACGACAACTATGTCAAGCCTTACAACATTGACTTCAAGTACCGCTTCGAACTGAACGAGTCGGACATGAACTATTACACTGTACCTGCCGATTATGATGAGGCTGTCATCATGGCCCACCTTGTGAAGTATCTTTGTATTGACACCTATGATGAGGTCGCCAGTGTTGACTTCACCAGAGAGTATTTCCCTAAGATGTTCTTCCTTATCGGTGAGTTTGAGTACAGGAACAACGGAACGTTCATTCTTGGAACAGCTGAAGGTGGCAAGAAGGTCCTCCTTTCCGGTGTGAATTATCTGAGCGCCATGCTCAAGCAGGGACCGGAGGCTCTCAACCATTACTACATCAAGACGATCCACCACGAGTTCACCCATATCCTCAACCAGATCAAGGATTATCCTACAGACTTCAAGCAGGTCACCGGTTCCGGTTATGTGGCTGACAACTGGAGCAAGCCTCCTTACAACAAAGAGTACCTCAAGAATGGCTTCATCAGTGACTATGCCCAGCATTCAGACGGTGAGGACTTCGCGGAGATGCTGTCCATCTATGTCACCAACACGCAGGAGTATTGGGACTCACAGCTTAAGGATGCTGGTTCATCAGCAGACTTCATCCGCGCGAAACTTCAGATTGTCAGAGATTACATGAAGTCTGTGTGGTCCATTGATATTGACGAGCTTCGCTCCGTAATCATCCGTCGTCAGGATGACGTGATGCAAGGCAAGGTTGACCTCAGCGATTTAACGGTAAAATAATTGGTGATTAGATTATGAAATTCAATAAAATATTAACAGTCGTCCTGGCAGGGGTGTCGGTGCTTTCAGCCCAGTCTTGTCTCAAGGATCAGGCGGATGTCTTTGACTCATCGTCTTCTGAGCGTCTTCAGGCTTACATTGAACAGACCCGTGAGATCTTGACCTCCAATGAAAAAGGATGGATTATGGAGTATTATCCGGGTTCCGGCCAGTCAAAGGGTGGTTATGCCTACTATCTTGCCTTCACAGATGCTGAGGTGACTGCATCTTACGAGCTCGATCCGGAGAATTCCTACAAGAGTGTTTACAAGCTTACGACGGATAATGGCGCCGTGCTTTCGTTCGACTCTTACAATCAGGCTCTTCATCACTTTGCCACTCCATCGTCAACGGAGTATCAGGCTAAGGGCGGTGACTTCGAGTTCACCATCGTGAGCGTAAGTCCTGAAAAGATCGGCCTTCGTGGCAAGCGTTCCGGAAACCATTATGACCTCTATCCTTACGATTCTGATCTGACCCCGGCCGCGTATCTTGCCAAGGTAGCTGATGTGGCTTCAAGCATGCGTGCCGCCATCATCGACGGCAAGGTCGGAGACACGGATGTCACAGGCGGGGTTGATTTCAACAACCGCAGGATAACCTTCAAGTATGTTGATCCGGCCGCCTCAGCCGAGACTTCCGGGGATGACGGGACTGTGGTTGTCGAGGCTCCGTTCATGTACACATCGAAAGGTATCAAGACCTACGAGCCGGTCGAGGTTGCAGGAGCCACGATCAACAGCATGGATTATCATTCCGACAATAACATCCTTACCAACGGATCGATTGTTTTCCAGGGCAAGCTTCCTGAGGACTACACCCAGTACAGTGACTTCGCCGGTGACTTCAAACTTTCTATGTACTACGGAAGGCTTACACTTGATGTGACACTCACGCCTGACGAGGAAGGCAACGGCTATCTCATGAGTGGCTTCGTGTCCGGCGATCACAATGTGTACCTTGGCTACGATAGGGCGCGCGGCCGTCTTACCATGAATGTCCAGTCTCTGGGCGCTGACGGCTCAAATACTGTATGGCTTGCCGCATGGAGCCTTTCCGGTGGCGGAGACCTTACTTGGGACACAACCACTGGATACGGAATGGAGATTGTCCGTGGATCCCAAGAAGGAGAGTTTATATTTGTCGACAACGGCAAGACTGACATGGTAATCGACTCGTTCATCCTTTGGGCGACCGATGCAAGCGGCAAGTCTGCCGGTGAATTCACAGGGTGGGGTGAAAACCAGTTCCCTTATCTTCAGACCCTTGTCCGTAAATAACGAAAAGGCTTTATCATGAAAAAGATAATTTCAGCAATATTCATGGCCTTGGCTATAATCGCATCCTCTTCCTGCTCCAAGCAGGAGGTGGATGGGAGCGAGGCCCAGACAATATCCGTCAAGGAAAACAATCTTAAGATTCCCGCCAAAGGTGGCGAGGGTACAATCGAGTTCGTTACCGAAGTCCCTATCGAGGTGACGGTTGACAAGGACTGGTGCCAGGTTTCTGTGAAAGGCAATGTGGCCACTGTCACCGCTCCTGCGAATGAAAGTTATGAGTCCAGGTATGCCACTGTCACTGTGAAGTCGGGTGACGCTAAGTCTGATTTCACGGTTCAGCAGTTCGGTTTCTACAGCACTGGTTTCAATCCTTCTGGCATCAATGCTTCCCACAAGGCTGTCTCATTCGATTTCCCTTACGAGTATGATGAGACCATTACTGCGAGTGCGGATGTGGATTGGATCACCGTGACTGTCACCGAGAACAACCTTAACGTCGCCATCGCGGAGAACACCATTAAGGGAACACCTGCTGATATGTCGCGTTCGGGAAATGTCGAGTGGAAGCTTGGCCATGACAGCGGTGTGATTTCCGTGGTTCAAAACAACTTGTCCTACATGAGTGTTGACGCCAACTGGACTGTCCGTTATGGTGGTATCAAGGATTATGAAGGCGAGCAAGCGGCTTACATTTACAATGATGTGGCTGATCCGGCTCTGTCAGGCAAGTACAGCATCTACTACGTCAGCAAGTCTGAATTCACTGAAAGTGGATTGGAAATGGATGATTTCGCAATTGAGGTGGCTGATGCCGTGAGGAAAGAGATAATGTATATTGTTGAACTTTCCAACCAGATGGGATACCCGGCGGAGTTCTCTAATTTCCTTTACGAGGATAGCGATTACGAGGTGTTCGATCCAATGGATGCCGGCGACTACATCGCGTTTGCGATCGGATTCACTGATGATGGTACCGCCACTGGTCACTATGCCTACAGTGATTTCACTGTTACCAGCGGTGGTGGCTCCGCAGAGGGCTATGACGCTTGGCTTGGAGACTGGACAGTCACGAGAGGATCGGCGACTGACACTTGGAAGATCTCCACGCTTGAGAAGGGGACCAGCTATACCATCACCGGCATCGAGGGACAGTCATTCCCTGTCACTGCCACTTATGACTCTGCCACAAAGGGTATTGAAGTCCGCGCTCAGGATGGACTCGGCACCGTATCGACCCAAAAGTATGGTGAATGCACCGTCGGTCTCTTCGGCGGATGGGGAGAATCCAGCTTCGCCAAAGGAACGTATGTGATCTTCACAGGAACCATTTCAGGCAGCACGGCCAAGCTTGCCGCAGGCCATGTGAGCTTCAGCGACGGATCAAGCCATGATCTTGAGAGAGTCCAGTTCGTCGCTGCCACAGCCGATGGCAAATATCTCACTATCAGTAAGGACAAGACACCTCTGCCTACGACTCTCACCAAGAAGGGTGGCAGTGGCGACAATCCTGGCGGTGGCGGCTCGGACGCCTACAAGAAATGGCTTGGGAACTGGAGCATAAACGCCGGGGCGTTCGACATCGCCCTCACTCAGAAGGTTGCTGACAAGACCATCAACATGAAGGGCTGGCAGATGGATCAGGATTTCTTCGAGCCTGCCGAGGTTACATTCGACTCAGAGTCAGGCAGCATCGTGCTATACGGCAACGATGATGAGCCTATCGCGGGCAATGTTGACATCGGAGCTTCTGAGGGTGCCTGCAATCTGTACTACGTAGGTAAGTTCATCCACACTGACGGTAAGGAATATTACATCACGTCCGGTGGTAATGGCCCTTACGATGTGGCGACCGGAACATTGCAGAGCGATGGTTCAGTCAAGTTCACCGGAAACTCATTCCAGCTTCAGGGTGGCGGAGACTTTACCTACAACCGTATGGAATTGATCGCTGTGCCTATCTCTGATCCTGACGGAGGTGTGTACACCTTCAAGAGCAAGCCTGACGAGTTCCCTCTTACCGGTGTCAAGTCCGGCACCACTTCTGTCAAGACTATGAGTCTGGACAAGACCAAAGGCACTTGGGTCAAGGTCGACAGGAACAACTTCAGGGCCATATCCGCTAATGGACCATTTGAGTTCTGCACCCCATATAAGGCTCTGCCTGAGGTTTCTCACTTGCTGGGAAAAAGAATTGTAGTAAAGTAAAACCATAAAAACAGTCATAATATGAAGGCAATTAAAACTTTGATGGCTGCCGCCATGACCGCGACATTGACTCTTGCTGGCGGTTGCGCTGACAACGATGATCTTTACGAAAAGTTTGATGATCTTGTTGTGAGAGTTGACGCCCTTGAAAAAACCGTCAACGAGATCAATAAGATAACTATACCTGGAATGCAGTCGATTGTGGCTGCAATCCAGGGTAATATCTACGTCACTTCTGTCACTCCTGGTGACAATGGTTACACAATCACTTTCTCTGACGGTACCACCGCTGTCATCACAGACGGTGTGGACGGAGAGAAGGGAGACAAGGGCGACACTCCTGTTGTGGGTGTTGTCGAGGCTGACGGAGAGTTCTACTGGGCAGTTGACGGCAAGCCGCTTCTTGACTCTGCCGGCAACAAGATCCCTGTCCATTCGGCTGTTCCTCAGCTCCGTATCCGTGATGGCAAGTGGCAGATCTCCTATGACAAAGGTGAGACATGGGCCGACGTGGATGTACTTGGCAATCCTGGTGGCTCCACTATTTCGATCGAGGATGGAGACACAACCGTGACTTTCTTCATCAACGGCGAGGCCTACACCATCCAGAAGGAGCTTCCTTTCTATTTGGTATTCGACGCTCGCAAGGATCTCGGTGTTCCTGTAGGTGGTGACGAATATACTTACCCATATTCCCTCAAAGGTGTTTCAGAAGGAGATGAGGTAGAGGTTGACATCCTCAACTGCACCTCTGGATGGGAGGCCAGGGTGATCTCTCTTCCTAAAGGAGAGGTGCCTGGCTACATCGGAGTGAAGCACAGTGAGAACGCAACAGGAAAAGTCTTTGTCTATGCCAGCAACGGCCGAGGAAAGACCGACATCAAATCTCTTGTCTTTGAGGACGGTGTGCTTACCGCCGAGGCTGACGTCAAGCCTGTCCCTGCGGCAGGTGGTGAGGTCAAAGTTTCCGTGACCACCAACATGGACTATGAATTGTATGTTGACAGAACCCAGAAGTGGATCAGCGTGGCTCCTCAGACAAAGGCAACCCATGTCGATGTCTATACCTTGGTTTGCGAGGCAAACACGACGGCTTCGTTCCGTTCCGCGGAGGTTGATGTCATCAACACTGTGACGGGTGAGACTCCTAATGTCTTCTATGTCATCCAGTACCCTGCCGAGACTGTGGCCACCGACATCGCTTCCCTTGCCAATGTGGCTGACAATACTCCGGTCACCCTTTACAAGGAGACCGTCCTTGCCACTTCTGATAACTCCGCTGTTGTTTCCGATGGAACAAGCTGCCTGTACGTGACAGGAGCCACCTCCGCGCTTCCTGTCGGCAAGGTGATCACTCTGAACGGTGTGAAGAAGACTGATAAGGAGACGGAGGTCGTTTCGGTTGAGGCCACTTCATACGAAGTGACGGCCGAGACATCCAGTGTGACCGCCCCGACATCTTCCTATCTCGGCTGGGTGACTGAATTCCCTGCGTACGTCATCACTTCCGGCAAACTTGAGAAGGAAGGTGACACATATTTCATCAAGGCTCCGATGGGACAGAAAGTGGTGTTTGAAGCTCCGCTTGCGTCGTTCGATCTCGCTTCCAAGGTAGGAGGATATGTGAATGTCTATGGCTATGTCACATCATCCGTTTATCCGGAGGGTGAGAAAGCTGAGACTTGCTCTATGATCCTTAACGCCGTTTCCGCGATCGAATTCAAGGAGAACAACGCATGGACGCTTTCATACAGCACTGATCCTGAAGACAAGAAGTACCCAGAGGTCATCACCAACACTGTGAGTGGCTCAACAGTGCCTTACACCCTAACCTTCTATTCTGAAGAGGATTATGCGAAACTTGGCGGATCACCTGTGAACGCCGCCTTGCGGCTCAGCGATGACGTGCTGTACTATTTCGATCTGTTTGGCGATGTCTACGACCGTGATGAAATCTATAATATGCTTGTCCACGCTGATGGCTCAACCGGTTCAGACAGCTTCGGAGAGAAGGACTTCGGCAAATATGTGGCTGTGGCCGCGGGAATCGCCGCTGACGGAACTCCTACCGGTGACTACAAGACTTTTGAATTCGAAAAGAAGGAACCTGTCTCTGTCGCTACGTATGCCGACTTCATCGGAAGATGGAAAATGGGTGACAACGTCTTGACCGTCTCTGAGAAAGTTAATGGCAGCACTTACAATGTTACCGGACTTCCAAACCAGGACGAGAACGGATTTGCGCCTGTTGAGGCTGAGTTCTCTGACGGAAAGTTCATCCTCAAGGAGCAGAAGCTTTCAGAGGCATGGAACAATCCGAAATATGGTGACTGTGACATTTATCTTTCCGGAAAGTTCAACTACAATTATAAGGTTTACGCCGCTTATGGATGGAACATCGAAGATCCGTCAGTCATTCTTACTGGTTACGTCCTTGAAAAAGGAGGCGGTATGACCGTTTACGCCGGTTCTTGTGAGAAAGGTAAATTCCTCTCATTCTGCCTGACTTGGCAGATACAGGCCGGAGAGAACGCAGGCAAGGGCAATTTCTGGCCAGAGGTGATAATTTCGGACATGACAAAGCTCAAGGAGGCCTCGTCTGCATACAAAGCTTGGCTCGGAAGCTACACCCTCAGCACAAAGTCTATAAAGACAGGTAATGACACAACCTACAATGTTGTCCTTAGGGAAGCCCTTCCTGACGAGACGATCGCTTTGGATGGCATAGGAATCGATGGCATTCCTCTCATTTATGATGCGGAAGGCGACAAGTGCTCACTGGTCTATGGTAACTTCTCTTCAAGTTCATCCTACAATTTCTATGTCTCTGGAATCACCAATGACGATTATGTCTGCACCGGTGATCCTGACACAGGAGAGATCGCCACTGTCACCAAGTCTGCGGACAAGACCATCAAGTTCGAGAACGTGGTGTATAAGCTGTCCGAAGAAAGGCCGGAGGTCTATGCCAAGTACTGGGGTGTTCTGGGGCTGTCCACATCAACTAAGAAATGGTACACTTTCTCAGATGCCGACTACATAGTAAATCCGGCGACGTTGACTCCGTCAGCCGCCTCCGAGTCGGTAAAGAGCCTCTCCGCTCCAAAGACCGGCAAGAGTGTTCGTTTTGACACCAAGTCGCTTCCGTCAAGTATGACCATTGCACGTGACACTAAGTTACGCGATGCTCAAGACAAGAAAGTGGACGCGAGAACCGCGAAATCCGGCCGCGCCAAGCTTCTTGAATTGAAATAATTTATATACCTTTGATTTTTCAAGGGATCCGGATTGTACGGTTCGGATCCCTTTTTTTCGAAAATATGAAAGTAAGTTCACTCTTATCTGCGGCTGCTCTGCTCGCGGCCTCGTCATTTTTGTTCTTTTCCTGTTCCAAATCGGAGCATGCATTGTCGTCTGACAGGGGGAATGCAAAGCCTTCCGGTCTTCAAGAGCAACGCCCCTATACTCAAGACGAGATTGATAAGGCAATTTATATTCCTGGATCAATGATCGTGAAATTGACGCCTGAAGCCGCGGATGCGATGGAGAAGGGGAGTGCTTTGCTATCTTCTGTCTCAGAGAGCCTTGGTGTCAAGCATGCCGAGCGTCTTTTCCCTGACGCCGGCGAATATGAACCGCTTCACAGAAAATGTGGCCTCCATCAGTACTACATCGTGGACTTCGATTCTGCTCTGCCTCTTGCCAAGGCTCAGGAGATTCTCGGATCACTTGACGGCGTAGAGGCTTCTGAAAAACGTAACATAATCTGCAGGTCCGCTTCCACCAACGATCCTGGCTACGCCTACCTTTGGGAATATTCAGGTCGCTACAGCATCAATGTCGAGGACGCCTGGAAGTACACAACCGGAGATCCTTCGGTCGTTGTCTGTGTCGTTGACGGAGGGATCGACCTCAAGCATGAGGATCTGGCTTGGAACTGTGGCAGTGTCAACTGGAATTTCGTGAGAAACAGCTCAAATATTATCCCTGAAGACCATGGATGTCATGTCGCCGGCACAATCGCAGGGGTCAGAAACAATGGAAAGGGACTTGCGGGAATAGCTGGAGGTGACTATGCGGCCGGGAAAAAGGGCGTGACTTTGATGAGCGCTCAGGTTTTCCAGGGGAACAGTACTGCCTCAAGTTTCCAAAATGCTATAGTTTGGGGTGCGGACAACGGAGCGGTCATCAGCCAGAACAGCTGGGGCAATGACTATGACTTCGATGGTAACGATGTGCTTTCCGCCTATGAGAAGGACTATGCCTTGCGGGACAGGATTTCCTCTTCAATGGCGGCTGCGATTGATTATTTTATCGCTTATGCCGGGTGTGACAAGGATGGCAACCAAAAGCCGGGCTCTCCAATGAAAGGAGGTCTGGTAGTCTTCGCGGCGGGAAATGATGGCATAGCAAACGGTGTTCCGGCGTCATACGCGCCGGTGATCGCGGTTGGCGCTTCCAAAATGACAGGCAGGCTGTCCTCATTCTCCAACTATGGTAGTTGGGTGGACATCTGCGCTCCTGGAGAGAGCATCTACAGTTGTGTGGCTTCAGGATCTTACGACCTTTACAATGGAACCTCGATGGCCTGTCCTCATGTCTCGGGAGCTTTGGCTTTGCTGCTCTCTCAATTCGGAGGAGAAGGGTTCACCAACGAGAATCTGAAGGAAGTCCTTCTTGAAGGTGCAAACGCGAGCCTGATAAACTACAATGGCAAGGCAATGGGCCCATACCTCGATGTTATGGGCTCGATGAGATACGGCCTTTCCAAGTACGGGAGAGAGAATAACAATCCCCCGGTCATAGAGACATCCTATACGGGTGATTTCAAATTCCGCCAGTGGGAGAGCGTGTCGATTCCGTTCACCGTGTCGGATCCTGATGGCGACAATGTCGAGGTCACTACAGATTTTGAGGGAAGGGCGAAACTGGTCCGCGGTTCCAAGGATCCTGATGTCTACAACTTTGAGATCCTGTGCGAGTTAGTCTCCGATTTCACACCTAAGAAGGCAAAGATCACAGCGACTGACGTTTATGGCGGCACGGCGGAATATGAATTTGCCTATCAGGTGATCGAGAACCATCCGCCGGTTGTCTCAGAGCCCATCAATGACGTTGTCCTTTCCGGCGACGGAAAGATGTCTGCCTATCTGGACGGTGTGTTCTCGGATCCTGACGACGAGCCTCTGGAATATTCCGCGAAGATTTCTCCTGACGGTGTCGCTGATGTCTCGATCAGTGGCGACGGCAAGCTTGTTGTCGCCAAAAAGCAAAATGGCTTGGCGGTGATCACCGTGACAGCCAAGGATCGCCTTGGCGCTAAGGTCTCAACCGATTTCAAGATTGTCGCACGTGATGAAAGTTATACTGTTGACTACTATCCGAACCCTGTCCGTGATTTCTTGAATGTCCGTCCAGGCAGCACCGCGGTTGTTGATGTCATGGTGAAGATAGCCTCCACATCCGGGTCTGTCATTCTTGAGAAGAAGGTTTCGTGCAATGTGTTCGATCCGGCCAGGATAGACATGAGCGCCTTTGCTCCTGGAGAGTACAAACTTGGGCTGACTGTGGGTGCGGATAAGTATGATTATGTTATTGTCAAGAGGTAGAATGAAAAGAGTATTGATCGTGGTCTTCGCCGCTCTTTTGCCGGCGTTCCACTTGCAAGCCCAGGATGAGGCGTTCGGTTGGATGTGTCAGAGGAATGACCCTGTTTCAGTGGCCATGGCCGGTGTCTCTCTTGCTCCGTCTTCAGACATTTCGTTTTCAGCGTTCCGGAATCCTGCGGTGATTCCATATTCGGAGAGTCGTTTTGCGGTGACAGCGGCATATTCACCCGCTGTTGGTGACATGACAACCGGTGGGTTGGATGTCGGCGTAGGCATGAAGACAGGAGAACGTCTGGGATTTTCTGTCGCCGGTAATTACAATTCATGCGGTGAGTATGAGGTCATAGACGACTCTGGCAACCGCAACGGTATGTTCAAGACATCTTCCATGATGTTTTCCGCAGGTTTGGGACTGAAGGTGATTGACGCGCTGAGTGTTGGCATCAATCTGAAATATGCCGGCGAGAGGCTTGCCTCTGACTCGAACCAAGGTGTGTTCGCGTCAGATGTGTATGCTTTGTACCGTTGGAGGATGCTTCGCTTCAGCGCCGGACTTGCCAATGTGGGCACTTCTGTCAAGGATGCCTCCGGATCGTCTTATCATATACCTTCGTCAGTGCGGCTGGCGGCTGGCTATGGCCAGACTTTCGAGGAAAAACATTCCCTTGAGGCCGGAATGGACGCTGATTGTTTTTTTGCCGGAAAGTTCGCTGTTTCCGGAGGAGTTCAGTACGGATTCAACGGCATGGTGTTCGCGCGTGTCGGCTATCGAGCGTCCGGTTCTGATGTGATCGCGTCCGGAGTGTCAGCCGGCCTTGGGTGCAAATTCCACGGAGTGAGGGTGGATTTCGCCTACCAGAGAGCTTCATCTTTGAATATTTTGGCGTTCTCTTTGGGCTACAGTTTTTAAGTAACCTTCAAAAAATAACCTGCATCATCTTAAGGAATCTTTTCGGTCTATATCTCTTTTCTCATCAGTCATGTGCCACCGGCACACTCCTTCTTCGAAAATAGATCTATCCTCGAAAATATTCTCTTAATCTGAGGCAACTTATTTTTTTCATGTTACTAAATTATGTATCCGTGCCTGATTTTGTTTGCGATTTCGCAAATATTCCGTATATTTGCAATCCACTTCAAGCGCGGGTGGCGAAATGGTAGACGCGCTAGTTTCAGGAGCTAGTGTCAATTGCGACGTGTGAGTTCGACTCTCATCCCGCGCACAAGGAACGAGGACGGCCGGTAGGTCGCCCTCGTTTTCTTTTTCAGGTGTGCGCTGAAAAGCTGCTTTCCGGTAAGCCGTAAAATGATTATGTAAGCGTAAAAAAACAGCTTCTAAATTTTGTGTCGGATTTATGAGGATAGATTTCTTTTGGAAGAAGGAGTATGCCGGTGGCACATGACTGATGAGAAAAGAAATATAGGCCATAAAGATGTACAAAATGTTCAAGTTATTTTTTAATGATTACTATATTAGCGGAAAATTTCGGAAGAGATGAAGATTGTGTTTTTGGATGCCGGGACGATGGGAACGTCATCTTTGGCGCCTATAGAAAGGCTGGGGGAGTTGACGGCTTGGCCGAATTCGACTCCGGATGAGACCATGCGGAGAGTGGTCGATTGTGATGTTTTGATTGTTAATAAGATAAAGGTGAACGACCGGCTGTTGGAAGCCGCTCCGAAACTTCGACTTGTCTGCGAGGCAGGCACGGGCATCAACAACATTGATGTCGAGGCTTGTTCGAGGCATGGTGTGATGGTCAGAAATGTGGCCGGCTATTCCACTGACTCCGTTGTTCAGGAAACATTCATGCATATTCTTAACCTTCTGGGCAACGGAGCCTATTTTGACAATGTCGTTAAGTCGGGCGCCTATTCCCGCAGCGGGTTGTTCACTGATTATTCAAGGCCGTTCATAGAGATGGCCGGCAAAACGTTGGGCATCATTGGTTTGGGAGCTATCGGCGCCAAGGTGGCGAAGATTGGCGTCGCTTTCGGCATGAAAGTAATCTATTATTCAACTTCCGGCACGAGCCATAACACTGAATATCCTTCCGTTCCGCTTGAGCGTCTGATGCGGGAGTCGGATGTGGTCTCTGTCCATGCTCCGTACAATGAACGCACTGCCGGACTTGTCGGTGAAAAGGAACTTCGGATGATGAAGCCGAAATCCATCATTGTGAATATGGGCCGCGGCGGCATCGTCGTGGAGGAAGCCCTTGCAAAAGTCATAGACGAAGGAGTTATAGGAGGAGCCGGCCTGGATGTCTATTCCACAGAGCCGATCCCTGCCGACCATCCTCTCCTCCGCACCAGACGTCCGGAACGCCTCAGTCTGACCCCGCATGTCGCCTGGGCCAGCATCGAGGCCCGTGAGCGTCTCATCCAGTCCATCGCAGATAATATCGCTAAAGGTTTTTGAGCCTTTCCGGCCGCTGAGCCTGTCGAAGCGTACCGAGTATAAAATAAAGGCACGCCAATAACAATAGGTGGTGGCAACCATTTACCCGGACAGGGCGCGAAGCGCAGGTGCCGCGTGTGACTGCCGCATCGCGGCGTCCAAACGAATATTGTCTTACTCAAGTTTCGCAAATGCGAAACACCACTCTTCTTCACTGCCTGCAGTGAAAGCAAGTCCCTCCCCCGAGGGGAGGGATTTAGGGAGGGGGTAACGTGAAATGATGTGGGTGGGCGATCACCTTCGAACGTGAGATAATGTATTTGACAGCAGGTGATTGCCTACTTGCGAAAGTTGAGTAATGAATATGTCCCGGGAGGAATATGAGGCTTTAGTTGGTTCCGGATGTGACGGAAGATTCGAATCCGATTTTGGTGTTGTACAAGCTGAAATTAGTTACCGTATGGTGTTCTAACCATTTAATAAGTAGTTTGTTAAGAACGCTGTATTATCTGCTTTAGGCTTTGCCTTGCAGCTATCTTGCGGCTTGGTGAACGTTGCGTATGAGTACTGGTGGTTGGATGCAAAGATGTAAAAAAACCGGTATTTGTGGAAATATTTTTCCGATATTTGTGGGAATAGCGCTTGGGGCGATTGAAAGCCGTAAAGAAGATGCCTCAAATAAACTTGTAATTTGATAATAACAAATGAGATCAATTTATGCTATTATATTGGCCATATTACTATTGGCCACTGGTTGTAGTGATTCATACTGCCCTTCGTTGGATAAGGTTGTCATAGTGGAGGAAAGTGATTTCTATGAGATTTCTCTTTCCGGACTCAAGCCAAGGGAAATAGATCTTGACTTGATGGGGATTATCGGAGCCCGTTATTGCGACTCTTTGTTGGTTGTCACGACTTTGGGGACGGACCGGTTGCTTCACTTGTACGATCGCCATTGTCTGGAGCGCAAAGGAGACTTTTTCACCAAGGGACGAGGACCGAAAGAATTGTTATTTCCATTATTCGGAAGTTCTCTGAGCCTGGATAACGAATCTGGCTCATATATGATGCGTTTTGTGGATCGGTATTCTGACCGTCTTGTAGAGGTGAATCTTTCAGAGTCCATTATGAATAAAGATCTTGTTTTAAAAGAACGTGAGTTTAAAAGCGGGGAGGAACTCTTCACGGCGCTGCCTTTGGACGGATCCCGTTGCTTTATGAAGCGAATGGTTCAGAATGGCACTTGTTTGGAACGTTATGTCCGGAATGTCGAAGGAACAGAAAGTATGAGCCAGCCAATGCTCAAGTTAAACTCCTGTCAGATAAGCAATAATGATGGCTATAATATTAATTTGTTTTCAGGAGTAGTTGGTTATAACAGCTCTCGTCATCTTATTGTTGAGGCGATGTGTCTGTTGAATCTTGTTCAGGTATATCCTGTTGAGGGCGATGGCGGTTGCACATTGTGCTATGGAAAGACTATGCCTGACATCCGTGTCCTTGAAAAGCAGTCGCCTCAATTATGCACTTATCATACTGGTTTGTCATTGAATGATAGTTACTTCTCTGTTATGTACACCGATGAACGTGCGAGTGGGACGACAAAGGAAATCCACGGCTATGCCTGGGATGGCAGTCCATTGTTCCGAATACCATTGCCTTCGAATATTACCAAATATGACATCGACAGTAAGACCGGATCCTTATTGACGGTTGATGAGGAAGACCATATTCGGGAGTACAGTATTGAATATCTAAAGTCGTAAGGAGAGACCTGAGAGGATCTCATTTGATGTGGGTGAGGACTTGCGGTCGATCATAGGAGCGGCCTGCAATGGTGGTGATTCTTTGCTGGATTTCCCTTAAGGGCGTGAATGCTCTCAAGAGAAAAATGATTATTTTTGTACGGTAATCGCTCATTAGGGAGCGTATAAATAGCACTAATATGAAAAAGTATTGTTTGATTTCATTTGTTTCCATCCTTTTTATTGGTGGATTATTTGTGACAAGTAAACTTATCGTTAATGATCCTTATGTTTTGTTTAATGCGAATGTAGAGGCTTTGTCGAACGAGGAGAGTTCGTCAGGCATTCTTACTTGTCATAATGATTATTTTTATAAGGAAGGCTATTCTGTCCGAGATTGTGGAAATTGCAGTATGCAATACGATCATAAGGCATCTTTTTGGGCATTACCTGACATATGTAAGAAATGAAATATTGGTACAAATCTATTGCTATTATAGGAGTAATATTAACTTCTTGTGAGAATAAATCTACCACGACAGTTTCTTTTCCTCAAAGAATTGTCGTAGAGAATTTTCCTAAAAATGAATCTCTTTCAGAATGTAGAAGTTTTTCAGTAGAAGCTGTAGGCGTGATAGATATCGCAGTCAAAAATAGATTGTTGCTGTTGGCTTCATCTTCGGATAGGGATAAGTATATATCAGCTTATAGTTTGGATGATGGTGCCTTTATCGGTAACGCCTTAAAAAAGGGAAGGGCGAACGGTGAGTTAAGAGGTGCTAAAAGTTTTGGAGCTCTTGGTCTCAGGACCTTTGGTGATAAACTTTATTCTTATACTTTTGATGGACAGAATAATCTGATTCGCATTGATTTATCGGAGTCTTTCAAACAGGAGCATACGGTGTTTGACCTGATTATTGAAAGAGCCCCGCTAGAGATTCCGCGTGCTTATTATTGCAACGATTCCCTGTTTTTGATAACTTCTGCTGCGGATGATTTCAAAAGCAGAATCAGATCTTTATTAAATGTGAATGGGGTTAATGACGTACCTGAGCACCTCAAGTTTCTGAATAAGGTTAGCGTAAAGAATCCAGATGATATTAATGTTCTGTCAACATTAGTGGCATTTGATTCAGAGCGTCAACTTGTGGTGGAGGCAGGACTTCAGCAGAATTCAATACAGTTGTATTCATTGTATGACGATTTCGCTCGGACAATCATTATTGGAAAGCATTTGATGTCTATTGAACAGTTGGCAGCGGAGAGAGATGATCTGATAAGAGATCAATATGTACATATAAATGCTTATGATAGTTATTTTGCTGCCTTGTATTATGATGCCACTGAAGAAGAACAGTATAAAGAAGAAAAACTGCCCCGACTTCAGTTTTTCTCTTGGAACGGAGATCCAATCTGTGAACTGTTGGTGCCTTTCCCTGCTTCATCGTTTGACATTGATCATTCAAAAGGAAAGATGTATTTTTTGGACCGTATATCCGAGTCTATCAACGAATGTCCCTTGCCAGATTACTTAATTTGGGAATAACAAATCGAAAGAAATTTAGGTAAACCTAGATAGGCAAAAAATGACAAGATGGATTATTACATTAGTTGCGCTAAGTGTGACTCTGTGTGGGTGTTCTTCAAGGAATATCTCCTTGGCGGTTTTCGAGAATGTGAAGTCTGTAAGGGAATTTCCCTGTTCTTCTACGCTTGAGAACGGTGAGGATTTGAACTTTGTCCCAGCAGGAGCCCTTGATATTGCTATAATTGGAGATACTATAATATTCTCGGTACCCTCTGAAAAATTTATATATGCTTATGACATAGCAGATGGAACTTGTCTAGGCTCATTTCTTCGTAAGGGAAACGGTCCTTATGAGTTTCTCAATCCGCCTTTTATGCAAGATTTGGTGATTTCTGATGGTATTGTCGGCATTTATGATCCTGAAGGACATTTCTATGATTTTGACCTTGAACAGTCAATTAATCAAAGTGTGCCGAAGGTCATAAAAGACATTGAAAAGTTACCTAGGGAATTGAAAAGTTGTTTCAGGATAGATGATTCCTCTTATTATTGTCGAAGACTTCGCTCAGATGAGAAAGGGCAACAGCGCTTTCTTTGGTCAAGAGGAAATGAGACCTATAATGGTTCTATCGAGGCATTGAATGAGATTCTTCTTGAAGGTAAAGGCGATGGATATCGGCATAATTTATTGTCATCCATTGCCGCTTATGATAAAAAGAAAGATATTGTTGTTGAGGCATCTATGTATCAGGATGTCATCAATATTTACTCTTTGCGTAAGGCATTCGAGTTATCTATAGTAACTGGAGATAATATTAATACTATTGAAGAGTTATCAACGTTACCGTATGGCGATTTCAAGGATGCGTATATGGATCTTCGCCTATACGATGACTGTTTTGCCTGCCTGAGAGCAGGGAATTGTTTGCAATTCTTTGATTGGTTTGGAGCTCCATTGATGCAAGTGCTGCTTCCTAAACCTGCTACGGCATTTGATATTGACTGGGACAACAGATTCTTATACACATACAATATTGAAACTGAGAGGTTATTAAGATACAATATTGGAAATGAGATAGAGTAATATGTAATACGATTATGCTAACATTTTCTTAGTTATGAAAGGAATATTTTTTAGTATATGGAGGATGCCATCGGCAGCTTCCATATTGACGTTAGTGTTGCTGTTGGGTTCGTGCGACGACGGTGATAACGTTTATGATTCAATGCGTAGGATTGTAAGTGATGGTGCTCCTGCTTACAACAGTGTGCGGCTGGAACAGCTTCAGTTGGATTCCGTCCGTTATTCAGGTGAGTCTTTCTCGTGGGCGCAGGAGGGTCAAGGAATATGCTGCCTGGACATATTCTATGGCTGGCTTTATAGGTTCGATGCTGAGGGGCGTCTGATAAAGAGGGCTCTCGGCAACGGCAGGGCTTCTAATGAGTCTATTATCAAGCATTATATGATTGGCACCATGTCCAATGATGGAGAACTTGCGATTGCGGGATCAAGTCTGGATTTCGAGTACTTCTCAAAAGATTTGACCGCTGTCAACAGGTTCCTTATCGTGAAAGACCAACAGAAGGAATATGCCCCGTCAGAATTCCTTGCCTACACAACTCCAGGGGACTGTATTGCCAGGTTCTATAAAGGTAAACTCTATGAAGGTCTAGTATCAGATATTCCGGATTTTATATTTGGTCCTGATTACGAGAAGAAGGTTTGCCACATAGGCGTTGTGGATATGACAGAGGGGAAAGCGTTAAAGTCAGAGATTCAAGGGCTGCCATCTATGTTCAGTGAAGACAAGGCAAAGTATAGAGGGATGGATTTTGTGATGTTTGACATTGACAACCAAGATAATATGTACATTGGCTTCGCCGCTGACTCCTTGGTTTATGTATTTGACCACAACCGCAAGCCGAAGTTTGCGTTCGGACGCTCAGGAGTTAATATGGACACAGACTATGAACGGTTCGGTTCTTTGGACGAGATGAATGCCTATAGGACAAACATAACGAAAAAAGGATACTATTACTGGATTGAATATATTGACGAGACCGGAGTATGTTTCAGATCTTATAAGAAAGGAGCGGATTCAGAATACGATGGACTTCAGGTGTATAAGGATGGAAAACTGATGTCTGATAGTGAGATTCCGAAAGGGTTCAAGGTCGTCGGTTACATCGCTCCATACTATTATTCTCAAATCATTGGTGGCGAAGAGGATGGCTCTCTGATGGTATATCGGTTCAAGTTGGATTGATTCAGGCGGTAAATTAGTGTTGTGGTTTTTCTGGCTACAGTTCTCTTCTCATTGGCCTTGTTCGTCTGTCGGCGAGAGGTGGCTGAACGCATAGTCGTCTCTGCGCTGTCGCTATGGCTTGCCTACGAGTCGGTGCTTGGGATTATGCAGTTGCTTGGAATCATTGTCTCTCATAACAGTATGTGCCCTATGACCGGAGACTTCGCTAACTTTGGTCCTTATGGCGGGTTCCTCGCGGTCTGCATAGCCGTGGTTTTTGCTGCCGCGTGGAAATGGCGTGACTCCGGAAACCTGTATGACAGAATACTATTCTGGTTATCATCTGTTTCCGGATGTCTGGGCATTGTCGTCCTGCCCGCATCAATGAGCAGGACCGGTTTTGTCGCGCTGGTCGTGTCAGCGGTTGCTTTCGCCTTGACCAATACGGAATCAAAGTCATATTTAAAATCACATAAATGGTTGATCCTGTCTGTTATAGCTGTGACCTTTGGGCTCGTTGCGTGGGGCACATTCGCGATGGCTTCATATCCTTTGGCTGTGTGGCAGTTACGATTGCTTTTGGCTGTCTTCTTAGGAGCGGCGATAGGAGTAAGTGTGAAAGTCGGAAAAAAGGGAAGGCTGATTTTGGTCCCGGCACTCGTCCGCCTGTCAGTTGGATCAATATTGGTATGGCTGCCGGAAAACAAACACAGAAAAGAGGCTGAGAGCAAATGGCTTGAGGAGCGTAGGTTCGCGGACTTTGAGATTTTCGATGGTATGGCGGACAGGTTGGCGGAACTATACCCGCGGCTCCGAATGAAGTTCCGTTATCTTTATGATGAAGCCGAACGTAATTATATTCATTCGCACAATATGGTGCCGTCACGGTTGTATCCTTACATTTTGCTGATGGAAATGGAAGAAAAGAGGGGAGACACGAAGCAGGCATTGTCTTATGCGCGGAAGGCTTTGTCCCTTCCGGTGAATGATAGGAATATGTCGATGCGTGATCTTCATAATAGGGCGAAAAAATTCTATGATGAACATTCGGAAGATTATTAGGCTGTCGCTTATTATCCTGACATCCACGCTGTCGCTTGTCCTTCTCCATTTGGTTGGCAGGGCTCTGATAGGAGACTCTTTTATAGTGAGAGGGGAGTCTATGGAGCCGGTGCTTCATAGCGGCGAACGGGTGTGGGTGAACAAACTCAAGATGGGGGCGAGGATCTATACCGACTATGATTTCACGAAACCGACATTATCGTCGTTTCGTTTGCCAGGTTTTTCGAAAGCCAAAGCGGGGGATCTGGTGGTTGCGAACTATCCTTATGCGAGGTCCAGGACACGATTACATTCCGGATAAATTATGTGTATCTGAAGCGTTGCTATGCCGTGCCGGGAGATACGGTGAGAATAAAGAATGGCTATTACGTTAATCCCCGGACAGGTGGACACATAGGTGATCCGAAATACCAGCGGATCTTGTCTGAAACTCCGGATTCGGTTTTGTTGGATGCGGGCGTTGTCTTAAAGGCTATGCAGGTGAACAAGAGGCTTGGGTGGACGATACGTGATTTCGGACCGCTGCCCGTCCCGAGAAAAGGAGACACCATTGGGATCAATGCTGACAATTACAGGACCTGGCGCAGACCTATATTGTATGAGACTGGTAAGCGCCTGAGCGAGAATGGCGGACAAGTCTTCCTTGGGCAGGTACCATTGAATGAATATACCTTCAAACACAATTGGTATTTCCTCGGCGGCGACAACGTTCTGGACTCCCGCGACAGCCGTTATTTCGGCCTTGTGCCCGAGGAGTACATCGTCGGGATTGTGATCCGATGAACGAAATGTGCGATCATAAAGGCAGATAACGGAAAATATTCAGTAAATTAGCAAGCACTAAAAAATGTTAGGCTACGATGAACCTTAACCATAGAATAACCACGGCCGCGGTTTGCAGCTGTAAAACCAATAATTATATGCTTATGAGAAAAAAAGTATTTTATTGCTAAGTGCAGTTTGCCTTGTCTCTGCCTTATTTACCTTTAATGCCTATGCGGGAATAGAAGACGCGGGGGATATTACTCTACCAGAAGGAGATCTCGATGTTGTGAATCGCTGCCGGTGCGAACACGAAGGGTGCTATGGCGGAAATGCTGTCTCTTTAAGAGCCGCTTGTGCAAAGTCGAATGATCTTTTGAATTGTGCTGACTTTGCGGGAAATTGTCCGTGATATTGTTTTATAAGCATTTGTGGAATTAATTGATTTATAGAATGAGACGTTTTATTCTTTTAATTACCCTATTCTTCATGGGTTATGGAGTATCTGCTTCGAGTTTTGACAATGCGCAGGACACGTTGCATGCTTCTGTGGTCAGAGGGGAACGTAGCGCACGCTCCATCGTCAAGGATGCGGCGCGTGATTTCTCTAAGAACTATGCTGATTATTACGCCTCATTCTTGATCATACGGACCATTAAGTGCGACGGGAAATACAGAGAGGTGCAAGGCGCTGTGGGCGTGTTCGCCTCTCTGGATTTCAACCAGAAAACAAACACAAAACTCTACTGGGATGACCGAAACGCAATGGGAAGACTGTACGTCTGCGACATTTTTGTCAGCGAGAGCCTTTTCGCTGACAAGAATGAGGTCAATCCGGTCTTGAGTGTTAACTCGAAAGGCCAGACTAATGGGGTGGACGCACTTAAGGTTAATTATGTCAACTACTTCGATGTGTCTGCCCTGGACCGGAAAAGAGCCGTTGAGATATTCTCGCCCCTGAACCCCAAGATGGTAGGCAGCTACAGCTACAAGAGTTACGGCACCGCCAAGGTAGGCGGCAGGGATGTCCGTGTCATCAATTTCAGTTCGAATGCCAAAGGACTTTCCATCAAGGAGAGGATCCTGTGTTCAGGACAGTTGTTCATTGACTATGACGGGCGGGTTCAAAAGATTGTGGTGAAAGATATGGATGACAGGTTCACAAGATATGTCCGGAACTTTTCACCGATGTCCCTTGCCACCCCGTACACCTACACGATAACCTACGGTGAGAAGAACGGAAAAATCTACTCCGAGAGCATAAGACAGGAATTGTCATGGAGAGCACCGGAGGGCGGTGCCGAAGACCTTTACTGCGCTGAGACAAACCCTTTCCGCAACCCGTTCAAGAATCGTGTCGAGACGGATTTCATGATGAAGTTCTCGGAACCTCGGATGCTCGAGTCCGGAGAGGAGCATGGCGAGGCTACTCCGGCGTACAGTATCTTGTGCTACAATGATTCACGTGATTTCAACTTTTGGAAGCGGATACTCTCAAAGGAGATTGATTTGGTTCGATTCATGAAGGACACGGGAACAACGTGGGACATCCTTTGCGGACAGACGCAGACGCGGCAGGAGAGAGACCTTGTTGTCCGCTGTGGGAACGATGATGCCAAGGTGTTAAAGGAGAAGAAGAAGTTGGACGCGAAAGCTTCCAGGGCGAGGAAAACTTATCAGTTATTATTCAAAAAAGACTATACAGATGGTTTCAAATAGTCATAGATGCCTTATTCTTGGCAATAAAGTTTTAATAGTCATTGTATTGTCAACGCTGCTCGGCCTCTTGTCCGCATGCACCGGAAGTGACAGTCCGTACGATAGCGTCGAACACTTCGGAAAAGAGAACATAGTTCGCACATCCTTGGTGTTTGATACCTTGAGGCTGGATGCCCAATATACATCCCTTTCCGGACAGTGGCACATGAAGGACAGCCTCTTGTGTTTCGTCGATGAATATGCCGTCGGGATCAAGGAGTATGACCTCAGTGGTCACTTCATGGGGGAGCATATCCGCCAAGGGAAAGGTCCTGAAGAAGTCCTGGCCGCCTCTTTTATCTCGACGTTCGACAAGTCCACGGGAGATTTCATCATGCAGGACTCGAACTGTTTCATCCATAGGTTCTCGAAAGACTATAAAAAACTGTTCTCATTGAACCAGGCTTGGTTCACCGCGCTGAGTCCGAACGATGGAGATGTTGGAAACAAAGGTTGGTCTGACCTTTACAATCATCCCGATCCGGAGATCCCGGAAATGTACGAGTACAATTTTGAGTGCAATAGAATGCAGGCGATCGACTCCGCTGTGATAATCCCGACCATCACCGAGCACGTAAGTTACAACGGTTACGAGAAGCGGCAAAGCAAAGGATTCTGGACAGACTCCTACATATTCATCCGTTTCCGTCCTGAGGTGGTTGAGTCTAGTAAGGTGATATTCGGCCATTATCCGCCTGTCTATCACAAGAGAAACATCCCGGTGTTCTCAAAATATGACTTCTATGCTGAGAAGGATGGCCTTGCCGTCACTTTCGCCGCCGATCCGAGAATATTCCTGATGGACTATGACGGCAATGTCACCGGCTCGTTCGGCTTTTCTGAGAAGGGTGTCTCTGGAAAGTACCCTGAAACCACATCTTTCGAGGAGTACGAATCCAAGTGCAAGAAAATGAGGAAAGAGTACGGCTATTATGACCGGCTTGTCAAATGCGGTGACTACATTTTCCGGACCTGTCGCCTGGACAAGGCCGCCGGGACAATTCTCCAGATTTATGATGGAAACTATAATCTTGTCGGACGGGTTCCAGTCAGTGACGGTTTTGAAGTGATTGGTGAATATGATGGCACCTATTACGCTTACGACAGCCTTGATCTGGACTCGGAGCAGTTCATTTTACTGAGTTTCAAGTAGTGCCTATATAATTGATAGTTTTCGTGAAATATCTATAAATGTTATGGCAGGCATCATCAAAATTTCTGACATAGCTGGATACAGATCAAATCAAGTGTACATCAGAAACTCCAAGCACACGCCTCTTAGTCCCGAGGCCGTCAGGGATGCGATGCCTGTACTTTTTGATCTGCTTAAAAATGAGCCAGACGCTTGGCCCCGTGCCGTTCTGGGACACTTCATTTTCACGTTCATACACCCATATATGGACGGAAACGGACGAATGGGGCATTTCCTTATGAATGCTATGCTCGCCTCCGGTGGCTACCGCTGGACAATCATCTCCAAAGACATCATAGACGACTATATGGCAGCCATTGAGAAAGCCAGTGTCGATGGAGATATTCGTGAGTTGGCCACTCTCTTATCCGGCATCGTCCGGAACAACAAATGATAGACCCTGGTCAAGTGAGTCTGGTTCATCATCTTCTGTTGTAGTGTTTCAGGTCCATTATGAATCAAAAACTTGTTATAGAAGAACGTAAGCTTAAAAGTGGGGATGAGCTCTTCACGGTGTTGCCTCGGTGGAATACATCGTCGGAGTCGTTATTCAAAATGTGTGACTTAATCTTTGAGTGGTGGAAGAAAACAAGATTCTCGGATAATTCGATGCCTTGTCTGAATAATTGTTATCTTTATGGTGTAAACGGCCCCTTAATGGGCTGTTATCTGTGACATGAGATCATTAGAGATAGTCATTAGAACAATTGCGGTGGTCGCCATCATAGTATTTGTCTCTTCCTGTGCGAGCAAAGAGGCCAAGCGGATTATGGACACGGCGGATGCCGTTATGTGGACGAGACCTGACAGTGCGCTGGCTGTATTGGAATCGATTGACACGTTGAGCCTTAAGACCAGGGCGCAGCGTGCGAGGTACTCGCTGCTTTACACGATGGCGTTGGCCAGAAATCATAGAGATATCCCTGATCTGCGTATCATCAAACCTGCTGCGAGCTATTATGAGCGCCACGGTTCCAATGATGACAGGATGAAGATGTATTTCTATCTTGGGACGGCGCAGTATGACACAGGAGATCCTGAAGCTGCGATAACGAGTTATATCCGTGCAAAGGAGTATTCATCTCGTTCGGATAATCTTGTGTTCAGAGGAATCATCAGTTCCTCGATTTCTGATGTCTATTTGTGGAACAATAATAATTCTGAGAGCATTTTATATTGTAAGGAGGCCTGCGATTATTTTGTCCAGGCCAAGGACTCTTTCAGGCTGTGGAATACTACAGGATTGTTGGCAAATCGCTATTCGAACATTCGGGACTGGGCAAAGGCTGACAGTCTTTATTCTATTTTCTTCTCACAACCAATCCGTGACACCTCCATTTATGCGAGGCAATTATTGAACCTTGCGTGGAACAACATCTTCAAACCTGGTTCTGACCCTCACGAATCCATTGACTTGTTCAGGAAGGCTACAGGAGAATTTGGTGGAACGCCTTCCCTCAACGACTATTGCGTCTATGCCTATGCTTCTGAAATCAAAGGAGACCACGATGCCGCAAATGATATAATCCGGCAGTTGGAGAATGTGGACAGCAGCTCGACCATTTTAAAGATCTGGAAGTATAGGATATCAAAGCATCGCGCAGACTACAAAACTGCTTTGACATATCTTGAACAGTCTCTAAATGATCAAAATTCAGAGGTCTTGGAAACGGTTGGCCAATCAGTGGCGTTGGCGCAGTCGGATTATTATGAGAACAAGTCCTTATTGCTGGATAAGGACAGAAGGCTCCAGCGTCAGGTGAAATGGATGATCTTCCTTATTGCCGTGATGATGGTGGCGTCTGGCTTGGGCATTTATTCAAAACGCAAGAAAATATGGCAGCGTCAGGTGGAGGAGATGTCATTCATTAATGACGAAGTGAGTCAAAGACTTAACGAGGCTCTACTAAGTGAGAAGGAGCATTTGCGCTCCATAGATTCGCTGGCCTCAGCTAATGAATTGGCTGAAAAGAATATACAGACCTTGTCGGAGAAACTTTCGAGCGCAGCCGAAAAGGAACAGGTGTTGATGGGATTGAGAGCGAAATATGTCCAGGCGAACAAACGGCGGTACGCCCAATTGAATGTCTTGTGTCGACAGTATCTGGAATCTCCCAATGCTTCCAGAAACGGAAAGGATAAGATTTATGCTGAAGTCAAAAAGATCCTTGCGATATTGGATGAGCCGAACCAAAAGGAGCTTGAGTCTATGCTTGATGACAATCTCGATGGCATAATGACAAAGCTAAGGGCGGCGATACCGGATGCCACCGAGAAGGATTTCCGTTTCATCTCCTTCCTGATCCTTGGCTTTGACACCAAAACCATAGCCAGAATGATGGACTACAATGTGAACACGGTTTACACAAAGCGTTACATCATTAAAGAAAAAATTTCAAAGCTGGACGGCGAAAACAAGGCTCTTTTCTCAGAATTTATATCGTGATTGATATAATTGCCTGATTGTTCGTGTCTTATTAATTTTGATGTGTTGTCTGCTTTTAATTAAGATATTGATATTTAGAAACTTAATCTGTGTAAAATGAGAAAGTAAATTTCAATTTATTTGTAACAGATTAAAAATTAGTGCGTTATATTTTGAGAGAGTGAAACTATTTTTCATTGTATAACCGATCTTTCTCCCGAACTTTGCAGTCGGAAATAAAACATTTTTTATATAATAGTCTTTATATGAGGTTGAACGTATTAAAGGTACTATCTGCGATTCTCTTTTTGACCGTTTTGCTACCATCCTGTAGGGAAGGCGGACAAAAGGCTGTGACTCCTGCTGAAATTGTAGTTAAAGTCGATGTCTCGGAATCAGATAAATATTTCGATGCCTATCAAATTGCTGATCTCGAGAAAGTCATTCCCCTTGAGACTGTCGGCGACGCACTCGTTGGCGAGATTGACAAACTTGAGATGGACGACAACCACATAGTGATTCTGGACAAACGGATGCGCGCTGTCTGGTTGTTTGGGACTGATGGCAAGTTTATCCGCAGGATCGGGTGTCTGGGCAATGGACCAAAAGAATATGTCTCGCTTGATGATATGTGCTTTGACAAAGAAAACGGAACGGTCTGGATTTGGGATAGGGTCAAGCAGGTGATGCTTGAATATGACCTGACCGGCGAGCTCTTGAAAGAGGTTGCGACAGGTTTCAGCTCGAACGTCTTCGCAAGGACAAGGAATGGCTTCTGGCTTTATTACTCCTACCTTAAGAATCCGGACAATAACAGCCTTATTCTTGTCAATGAAGAAATGGATCACCTTGTGAAAGGCTTTTTCCCGACAAAGGAGCCTTTCCCGGTGTCTTTGACTTCAGGCTTCACCTCTTGGGCCGGGAAGGAATATTTCTACTTCCCTCTATCTAACGTCCTGTATTCATTGGAGGGAACGGAGGTGCGTCCTTACATTGAATTTGATTTCGGAGAGCGGACATTGCCATATTCAAAAATAATGAATATGTCCCGCGAGGAATATGAGACTTTAGTTGGTTCAGGCACTTATTTGGGAGGTTTGAATAATATCCGGCTGTCTGACAAGTATTGCTTTTTCCGGTTTTCGTCGACCGTCCAGGATAAATATGTCACCGCCTATTATGGTGTTTTAGACCTTAAGACATCAGCGGTTGAGGTATTCTCTTACTTGAATGTTTCGGATTTGCTTGTGGATTTTTCGTCTCTCTTGTGTGTGACAGCCAACGAAGAATTGGTATATCCTATTTATCCAAGTAAGCACAACCCGATTTATTACGACGAATTGCGGACATTGGTTCCGGATGTGTCGGAAGAGTCGAATCCGATTTTGGCGTTGTACAAGCTGAAATAAATTGCAGCATAAGTATCGTGAACCGTTTGATGGGAGCCAGAATCTACAGAAACTATGACTTCTCAAGTACCAAATTGTCTTCTTTCAGGATGCCGGGACTTAGGAAATTGTCCGTAGGCGATATCGTGATATTCAATTATCCGTTCGTCGGCAGTAAAGACACGATTGGTTTTAAGATCAATTATGTCTATGCCAAGCGGTGTCTGGGAGCACCAGGTGATTCGGTAAGGATAGAGGACGGCTTTTACCGTGATGCGGAGTGGAGGATTGTCGGTGAGAGTGAGTACCAGTACAGGCTTCATAATCTTTCGGACAGTTCACTTATGAAGATTAAAGGGTGTTATTATGCGATGAATGGATGGAATATAAAGAATTTCGGTCCCGCATACGTTCCTGGGAAAGGCGATAAGGTTACGGTCAGGAGATCTGATTTTCTTTGGTACCGGAAGTTGATCAAATATGAAACCGGATTTATGCCGGCAATTGACAGTCTGGGACGAATTTATCTTGATGGCAAAATTCTGAGAGAATATGAATTCAAAGGTAACTGGTATTTCCTCGGCGGCGACAACGTTCTGGACTCCCGCGACAGCCGCTACTTCGGCCTTGTGCCCGAGGAGTACATTGTCGGAATCGTGATCCGGTGATCGAAATCTATAATCATAAAGGCGGATAACGGAAAATATTCAGTAAATTAGCAAGCACTAAAAAATGTTAGGCTACAATGAACCTTAACCATAGAATAACCACGGCTGCGGTCGGCATATTCATTCTCCTTCTTGGGGCAACGCCTCTCGGGGCGCAGCGGCGGATGTCGCTTCCGGAGGCGATCGGGACGGCGCGGAGCCAGTCGGTGGCGGCGCTGGAGGCGAAGCACGCCTTTGTTTCGACCTATTGGGCGTACCGATCCTATCAGGCGAGCCGACTGCCTTCGCTTGTGTTGTACGGCAACCTGATGAACTTCGACCGGTCGCTCACCTTGCTGCAAAGCTACGAGGATGGCTCCTTCCGCTACGCCAGCACCTACAATCTCCAGAACAGCCTCGGCCTTCAGGTCGCCCAGAACATAACCTTCACCGGCGGAAGGCTTTATGTCTATTCCGACCTTTCCCGCATCGACCAGTTCGGACTCAACAAGAAACTGACCTGGTACTCCCAGCCTGTCACGGTCCGCTACGTCCAGCCGCTTTTCTCCTACAACCAGTTCAAATGGGACAAACTCATTGAGCCTAAGGAATATGAACGTGGCCGTCGCCGCTACGTCGAGTCGATGGAGCAGGTCACGATCAATGCCGTGTCGGCATATTTCTCGCTCGTCCAGGCCCTTAAGAACCAGGAGGTCGTGAAGGCGAACTACGAGAACACCGGGAAGATGCGCTCCGTGGCGGCGGAAAGGATGAGACTTGGAAGCGTCACGAGGGCTGAATATCTCCAATTGGAACTCCGCGCGCTGAACGACAGCATCGCGATCGGCGAGAGCGTCGTCAACGTGCGTCAGGCGCAGATGTACCTTAACTCGATTCTGGGCTATGATGAGTCCGTGGAGGTGGAACCGGTGGTGGACGATGCCCTGCCGGACATTCTGATGGACTACGGTCTGGTGATGGAAAAGGCACTGAAAAACTCGACGTTCTCCCTTGACAATCAGATAAATGAATTGAACGCCGCCTCGAATGTGGCGAAGGCCAAGGCGGACAGAGGCATCTCGATGAGCCTTAACGCCCGCTTCGGCCTGTCCCAGACCGGCAATGGCCTGCCGGATGTCTATAAGGATCTTCTGAACCAGGAGGTTGTGGGTTTGACTTTCAGCGTGCCGATCTTCGATTGGGGGCTTGGCAAGGGAAAGGTGCAGAAGGCCAAGGCCGCCGAGGAGGTCGTCAAGGCGCAGAACCTCCAGAGCGAGAACGACTACCGCAGGAAGATATTCACCGCCGTCGGCCAGTTCAACAACCAGCGTCAGCAGTGCATGGCTTCCCGCAAGGCGATGGAGATAGCCTCCGAAAGGTACGAGCTGATGATGGACAAGTTCAGGCGCGGCTCGGCCACGGTGACCGACCTCACCAACGCCCAGAACGACAACGAGTCAGCGATGGCCAAATACATCACCGACTACTCCAACTTCTGGACCTACTACTACACCCTCCGGAAGTACGCCCTCTACGATTTCATCACGGGAAAAGACATCGACGTCAACGTCAAGGAAATGGTTGAATGATTCAGAATCAATGAATATGAGAAAGAATATACTTGCGTCCCTTTTTGCCTTCGGCCTCGTCATGATGGCCGTAGCCTGCGGAGGAAACAAAAAGACGGAGGAGACGAAGGACGGGAAACTGACCTACACCCCTCAGATAAACGAAGTCACTGTCGTGAAATTGGAAAGGAAGGATTTCGCCCGTCAGCTCCTGTCCAACGGAAAGCTGGTTGCCGGACGGAAAAGCGCGCTGCAGTTCAGGACAACCGGAAAAATCGCGGCGATAGACGTCCGGAATGGTGAATATGTCTCCTCAGGTGCCGTCATCGCCACCGTTGACCGTCCCGACTTGAAACTGTCGCAGGAATCCTCACGGCTTTCCCTCCGGAAGGCCGAGCTGGATCTGTACGACTACCTTGTGGGGCAGGGTTATTCGGCTGGTGACACCACCTCGGTTTCCGCCGACCTGCTGGCCATGGCGAAGATGAAATCCGGCTATTCCGCCGCCAAGAACGATTTCGCGCGCTCGTCCTACGAGATCGCCGGAACGGTTCTCCATGCCCCGTTCTCCGGGCGTGTCGCTGACATCAAGCAGAAGCCGTTCGACCAGAGTCCGTCCGGTACTTTCTGCACGATTGTGGACGACAGTGTGCTGGAGGTGGATTTCTCGGTGATGGAGTCGGAATATTCATTCCTCTCCGTCGGTCTGCCGGTGAGGATCCGTCCGTTCGCTGACGAGACCAAGGAATATTCAGGGAAAGTCACCGCCATCAATCCTCTCGTGGATGAGAAGGGGCAGATCTCCGTCACCGCGCAGGTCCGGAACGACGGCTCGCTGATCGATGGAATGAACGTCCGTGTGATCGTGGAGAGGATGATTCCGGGACAGCTTGTCGTGCCTCGCAGCGCGGTGGTGATCAGGGACAATCTGGACGTGCTGTTCACCTGCACGGATGACGGCAAGGCACATTGGACTTATGTCACGATACTTTATTCCAATGGTGAGTCCTACGTGGTCGAGGCCAACAAGGACAGGAACGCCGAACTGAACGAAGGCGACCAGGTGATTGTCTCCGGCAATCTCAATCTGGCGGACAACTCTGATGTGCTGGTAAAAAGGTAGGCAATGCTGAAACATCTGATAGACAGACCGATAACCGTGACGATGATAACCCTTGTCATCGTTGTTCTGGGCATTGTCAGCATACGTCTGCTGCCAGTGTCGTTGGTTCCGGACGTGGACATCCCGTACATAACCGTGCAGGCCACGTCCTCGGAACTTTCGGCCAGAGAGATGGACGAGAGTGTGCTGAAGCCTCTGCGCCAGCAGCTCATCCAGATCAACGGGCTTGAGGACATCGTCAGTGAGGCGAAGGACGGCAGCGGGACGATCCGGCTTACGTTCAACCATGGTTCGGACATCGATTATCTTTTCATTGAGGTCAACGAGAAGATTGACCGGTCCATGTCCAGCCTTGGCGACATCGCCCGGCCTAAGGTCTTGAAGGCCAGCGCCACGGACATTCCGGCGTTTTTTGTGAATATTACTTCTTCGGTCGCTGAGCCTGTCGAACCACAAGCTCAGGGACAGCCTCAGAATCGGTCGCTGAGCCCGTCGAAGCGCACCGAGCCTGAGGCCCAATCGGACTTGTTCCCCGTAACCGAGTCCTTCTCCCAGATGAGCCGCTTCGCACGTGACGTGATCAGCAAACGCATCGAACAACTCTCCGAAGTCGCCATGGTCGATGTCAGCGGCCTTGTCAGTGACGAGATTCTCATAATTCCGGATGAGTCCAAGCTACTCCAGGCAGGGATGACAATGAATGAGTTCGAGAGTTGTGTCAAGAGTTCCAACATCCGCCTTGGCAGTCTCACAATCCGTGACGGAGAGTACCGCTACAATGTCAAATTCGATTCCCGGGCTTCCTCCAGTGAAGACATCGCCAACCTCTGGTTCAAGAAGGAAGGCCGCCTTCTTCAGATAAAGGACGTCGCCAAGGTCGTCGTCCACCCGGCAAAACGAACCGGCCTCGTCCGCTCGAACGGAGAGGATGCCGTGTGTCTTGCCGTCATCAAGCAGAGCGAGGCGAAGATGTCGGACCTGAAGTCGGCCATGAACGGCCTGATGGACAGTTTCCGGAACGACTACCCTCAGTTGAGCTTCGAGATCACGAGAGACCAGACCCAGCTTCTTGAATATACCATCAACAACCTGCTACAGAACATCGTGGTCGCCCTCCTTCTGGCGAGCGTCATCATATTCCTCTTCATGAGGGACTTCCGCTCTCCGGTGCTGGTGATCCTGACGATGCCGGTGGCGCTGATATTCTCGATGCTCTGCTTCTATACCATCGGATTGACCCTGAATATTATATCCCTCTCCGGTCTGCTTCTCGGAGTCGGAATGATGACTGACAACACGGTCATCCTTGTCGATAATATAACCGGCCGCTGGCAACGTGAAGGGAACCTGCGCTCCGCTGTCCTTGAGGGCACGAAAGAGGTGAGGGGAGCGATGCTCAGCTCCGTGCTGACAACCTGCGCGGTGTTCATTCCGTTGATATTCATGAGCGGCATCGCCGGTGCGATGTTCTACGATCAGGCTATGTCGGTGGCCATCGTGCTGCTGACCTCCTACATCGTGACCATCCTTGTGATTCCGGTCTATTATTACTGGTGGTTCAAGGGTTCGGATGGTTTCCGTCCGAGTCCTTTGCTGGAGAAGATCAATTTTGACGAACCGATCCGCCGCTGGGACGACAAACTTATGGAATGGTTCATCCGGCACAGGCCGGTCGCCTGGGGCCTTCTTGCCGTCTCGACCGTCGGGCTGGTGTTCTGTTTCCTGGAGATGCCGAAATCCCGTCTGCCGGAGATGACCCAGACGGACGCGATAATGAAGATTGACTGGAACGAACACATTTCCATTGAACGTAACACGGAGCGGATCAGGGATTTAGAGAAAAAACTGACCGGAAGCGTGGAGCAGATGACGGCTCTTGTCGGTTCTCAGCAATTCATTCTGAGTCATAGTGGTGACCAAGGAATTTCCGAAGCGTCCATCTACGTCAATTGCAAAGATGCCGGCACATTGAAAAAGGTGCTGGGCGAATTGAAGGATGAGATGGAGAATGAATATCCGGAAGCGGTATATTCATTCGAAGCTTCAGGGAATATCTTCGACATGGTTTTCGCCCGGAACGAGGCTCCGCTCGTGGCGCGCCTTCGCCCAGTGAGGAACAGGGAGGTTGAGGTCGAACCGTTGAGGAATATGCTCTCCGAGGTCAGGGAAACGTTGCCTGGAGTGACCGTGGCGGATCCTCCGGTAAAGACTGACGCACTGTTTGTCGCTGATCCTGACTTGCTTGCGCTTTATGATGTCGGTTATTCGGAACTTGTGTCGATTCTGAGAAACTCGCTCAATGAGAACCGTCTGTTCAACATTGTCCAGGGAACCAGCACTGTTCCGGTCGTGACAGGCTCCAACGCCGCCGGACTTTCGGAGATCCTGCATGGCACTTTCATCGAAAAGAAAGGCCTTGACGGGGAGACATCCCGGATTCCGGTTTCAAATCTTATGCGGCAAACCTTTGCCGAGGATTTGAAAACTTTGGTCGCAGGCCCGGAGGACAATTACTACCCTTTGGCTCTCGATGTTCCGTCGAAGGACGTGAAACATGTGATGGCCGCGGTGAGTGACGTCGTGCGAAAGAATGGTGACTTCGAGGTCGGCTATTCTGGTTCCTGGTTCTCCAACAGCAAGATGATTGATGAGATGATCATCATAATGCTGGTCGCCATAATCCTGCTCTATCTGATTCTGGCCTCCCAGTTCGAGTCTCTGGTCCAGCCGCTGATCATCCTTTCGGAGATTGTCGTGGATGTCTCTGTCGCCTTGCTGGTTCTATGGATTTTCGGGGTCAGCATCAACCTGATGTCGATGATCGGCCTGATTGTCATCACCGGCATCGTCATAAACGATTCCATCCTGAAAATTGACACGATCAACCGGATGCGCAAGGCCGGCGAAAGTCTTGAGCGTGCTGTCATTGATGCGTCCTCGCTTAGAGTGAAAGCAATCATAATGACTTCATTGACAACCATTCTGGCCGTCTGTCCATTCCTGTCAAGGGGTAGCATGGGCGCGGACCTCCAGTACCCGATGTCTCTGGTGATCATCGCGGGAATGCTTGTCGGAACCCTTGTCAGCCTGTTCGTCGTGCCGGCGTTGTATTATTCGATCTACAATGGAAGAAAGAAAAAATAGACTTTCTCCATTTTCGGTGGTTCTGATTATGGTGGCGCTGTCCCTTGTCGGGCTGGCGGCGTTGCCGCGTCTGAACATCCAGTACACCCCGATGACGGAAGGCCGTACGGTCTATGTATCTTTTTATTATCCCAACGCCTCTGCGGAAATCATTGAAAGCGAGGCGACATCCAAGATTGAAGGAGTCTTGGCGGGGATACGCGATGTCACAGACATTTCCTCTGTTTCACGTAAAGGTTCAGGCTCCGTTTCTGTCAAGTTCCGCAAAGGCTCGGACATGGACGCGGCGCGCTTCGAGGTCGCCTCGGCGATCAGGAACGTTTACCCAAGCCTTCCTGATGAGGTCTCCTATCCGGGAATATCCTTGTCTGGCGGCGGACGGGTCTCGCGGATATCCTATCTCGTCAAGGGCGGGATCCCTTCCCGGGAGATTTCCAAATATGTCAAGGAACACGTCCTCAGCCATTTGGCCGCCATCCCGGGAGTGGACAAGGTCAATGTGGACGGCGGTGTTCCTTTCCAGTGGGTGATCACGTTCGACGCCGACAAGATCCAGTCCGTAGGAGTCACCGCCGATGAGATCGCATCGGCCTTTAATTCATATTACCGTGAGGAAATCCTCGGAATGACGGAAACCTCTGAAGGATTGATGACGGTGCGTCTTAAAGAAGCCTCGGACAAGGATTTCGGATCGATTCCCGTAGGTAATTTCAAAGGCCGTGTGATTCACATCGGGGACGTTGCCCAGTGGCGCTATGAGGAAGCGGTGCCGTCAAGTTACTATCGTGTCAACGGTTTGAACACCATTACTTTGACGGTGGAGATAGCTTCTTCGGCCAACCTGTTGACTGTCGCTTCCGCCGTCAAGGAAAGGATGGCGGAGCTTCAGAAAGGCTTCCCTTCGGAAATCACCGCCGGCATCGCCTACGATTCCTCTGAGTATGTCAGCGAGGAACTCAGCAAAATCTATGTCCGTACCGCCCTCTGCATCTTGATTCTGTTGATGTTCGTGTTCTTGATCAACAGGTCGTGGCGGTATATGCTGATCATTGTCTTCACTTTGACGGTCAATGTGTTGACCGCCTTGATGATCTACAGTTTGGCAGGTCTTCAGATCCACATCTACACCCTTGCCGGAATCACGGTCTCTCTCGGAATAATCATCGACACCTCGATCGTGATGATCGACCACTACGCCCATTTCAAAGACCGGAAGGCTTTCCCGTCCATCCTTTCGGCCGCGGCCACGACTGTCGGCGCATTGATGATGGTCCTTCTGCTTCCGGAAAAGGAAAAAGCCAACCTCGTGGACTTCATCTGGGTGATTGTCATTAACTTGGGACTGTCGCTGATCATCTCCTACCTGTTCATCCCGTCGCTGATGGAATATATTCCTGTAAGAATGTCGGGTGGCAAGTCTGGGCGTTCCCCAAGGAAGCTCCGCCAGATCCTGCGTTGGAACAGGTTCTACGCTTCCTACATCGGCTGGGGGGTGAGGCATCGCTGGGTGTATGTCCTTTTGTTCATCGTGGCGTTTGGAATCCCGCTCTGTCTGCTCCCTACCCGTCTGTCTGATTATGACAAGGACAAGGCGGACAGGTTCGACAGATTTCTGGACAAGATTGTCACCTGGAAACCTTACGACAGGAACCGTCAGTTGATAGACAAGATAGCCAGTTCCTCCTTCGGTCTGTTTTACAAATCCTTGAACCGCTCCAATTTCTACCGGGAGCCTGAAAAGAAACGTCTGATCATCAATGCCGGCATGCTTGAAGGCTGTACCGTGAGCCAGTTGAATGATGTCGTGAGGGCGATGGAGAATTATCTGTCGAAGTTCGATGAGATCTCCGTATTCACCACGTCGATATATTCCTACGACAACGCCGAGATTTCGGTGGAGTTCAAGCCTGAGTATGAGAACTCAGGTTTCCCTTCCGTGTTGAAGTCCGAGGTCACGAGGATGGCGATCAATTTCGGCGGGGCGAACTGGAGGGTCTCCGGAATAGACGACAATAATTTCAACAACAACATCGTCTCGTCCTCCAAGAGCAATCGCATCTCGCTGAGGGGCTATAACTATCAGGAACTCAGCCGCTACGCAGAGAAACTGATTGCCTATCTCTCCACAAACCGCCGTGTCCAGGGCGCGGAGATCTGGTCGGGAGGTTGGAACGGCCGCCCTTCGATTGAGTTTGTGCTGGATTATGATTTTGGGCGGATGACGCTTGCCGACATCAATCCTTACGCCTACTACAACGCTCTGGGATCCTTACTGTACGAACGGAAGATCGGAACTTCTGAATATGATGGTGGAGCCGTCGATGTTGTCCTCCGTTCCTCGGATCTGGACAGATACGATCTCTGGCACGTTCTTAACTCTCCGATAGATGTCGGTCAGAAGAAAATGACGCTTTCGAGTGTCGGGGGCATCGACAAGCAGCGGACAGGTCTGACAATCAGAAAGAGCAACCAGTCCTACGAGCTTGTTGTATGCTACGACTTCATCGGTAGTTGGGAACTCAGCCGTTCCCTGTCCCAGAAGGCGGTCAAGTACATGAACGATGAGGCCCTTCCGATCGGTTTCAAGGCCGAGGTTCCGGGCTGGGGCTGGTTCGACACCGCCAAGCAGCAGTACGCCTGGCTGTTGTTCCTGATTCTCGCCGTGATGTACGTGATGCTTGCGATGACTTTCGAGTCGTTCCGCTACCCGCTCGCAGTGATCTTCATGGTTCCGGTCTCTTTCATCGGCCTCTTCCTTGCCTTCGGCCTATCGGACTTCTCCTTCGATCAGGGCGGTTTCGCCGCCTTCGTGATGCTCAGCGGCATAGTCGTCAACGCCGGCATCTACCTCATCACCACCTACCAGTCCCTCCTCGGTGCATCGGTCCCTGAGCCTGTCGAAGGGGCCACCTCTGTGACTAAACAAACTCACCGACCAGCCGAAGCGGCCAACATCCGCCTCTACGTCAAAGCCTACTCCCGCAAGATCAACCCGATCACCCTCACCATAGTCTCCACCATCCTCGGCCTCCTCCCGTTCCTCACCGACGGCCCAGAGGAAGTGTTCTGGTTCGACTTTGCCGTCGGCACCATCTCCGGCATGCTATTCTCGATCCTTGCCGTTATATTCATCCTTCCGGTCTTATGCGTCAGCCGCAAATAATGATTGTGGATTCATGCAATGAAATGTTCCGGCAAATAACGTAGTGAACAGATTGGATTTTTGATCGTCTTGGGTTATCTTTGCATGAGTGTGTTATTATATTGGAGGCGATTGGTCCTCCTCGGAGGTTATGGTATGAAAAAGTTCATAGTCGCAGGAATATTCATGGTTCTGTGCACCGGGCTTCAGGCTCAGTCGGTGGACACTACTTCCATCTATAAAGACAGGAAAGACAGTCTGAGCGCTGCTGTTTTTGTCGGGCATCAGGAGAACAGCATTTCAAGAGGTAAGACATTGAGAACGGAGCTCATCTCCGCCTCAGGACTTCAAAAGATGGCCTGTTGCAATCTGGCGGAGAGTTTTGAGAACTCGGCCAGCGTGACTGTGGGCTATTCTGACGCTGTCACCGGGGCGCGTCAGATAAGGCTTCTGGGGCTTTCCGGGACATACACACAGATGTTGGACGAGAACCGCCCGGTGATGAGGGGAATCACCGCTCCTTATGGCTTGTCTTACGTTCCGGGGCCGTGGCTGGAGAGCATTCAGATCGCGAAGGGTTCTCCGTCCGTGATCAACGGCCTGGAGTCGATGACCGGGCAGATCAACCTTGAGCACAAGAAGCCGACCGAGGAGAAGCCTCTTTTCATCCAGGCTTCCATGATGAGCGACACGAAGGCGGATTTCAACGCGACATCAGCTTGGCGGCTCAGTCCGACAATATACACGATTCTTTTGGGGCATGTGAGCGGTAACTTCAAGACCTACGACATGAATCACGACGGTTTCCGGGACGATCCCAGGATGTTGCAGTTCAATGTGGCGAACAGGTGGCTTTACTACACGCCGGAACTTCAGGTGCGATGGGGCGTGAAGGCTGTCCGTGACCGGCGTCAGGGTGGAATGGACGGCTACGATAAAGACCGGTTACACTCATTGGTCACCGAGCCTGTCGAAGTGACCGCTCCGGCCCGCGGATCTGTGGTTCGACAGGACTCACCAACCGCCGAAGTGACCTCCATCAAGGAATCACTCTCCGGCACCCCTTGGGGCACCGACATCACCAACAGTCTCCTGAACGCCTACCTGAAAGTCGGCAAACCTCTTCGTGAGGACGGCTCATCCAGCATAGCCGCCATCGCTGACTGGTCGTGGCAGAAAAGCGACTCGTGGTTCGGCGCGTCATCCTACCTTGCGAACCAGCAATCAGGTTTTGTCAACCTCCTTTACAGGAATATGTTGAATGAGTCCCACGACTTCACTGTCGGCCTTTCCGGCACGTTCGACCACATCGACGAGGCCGTCTCAAAACTGGACTATGGCCTGTGGAATATGACAGACGGGAATATTCTGCGTCCATATTCAGGGATAGCGGATCATTTCTTCGGAGGAGCTTACGGGGAATATACCTTTCACGCCGGGGACATATTCACATCAATTGTGGGAGTGAGCGCCGATTGGTACAAGGGAAACGGGCTCAAGGTGGCTCCGAGGGTGACTTTGAAATATTCACCGGCGGAGTGGCTCGTCGCGAGGGCGAACGGCGGCAGGGGATTGAGGTATGCCGATCCGGTCGCTGACAACATTGGTGTGATGTCCACTCATAGTTGGCTCAAAGGGGATTGCATGGAGCGGTTGCTGGAGGATTCGTGGACATTCGGAGGGAATGTGACTTTTTACTTGCCGTTCGGGGTGGATCCTTCCAAGACTTACATCAGTTTTGATTATTTCCGCACTCAGTTCGTGCGTCAGTCGATGGTGGATTATGAGGTGCCGGGGGTCGATGTGAACGGCGGACGTGAGATCTGGTTCTTTGATTCAGATGGAAGGCACTCATATTCAGACAACTGGCAGGTGGATTTCAATGTCGAGCCGTTTGACCGTTTCACCGTGGCCTTGACCGGGCGCTATACTAACGCGCGTCAGGAGAATTATGGTGGCGAATTGGTGGAGAAGCCGATGCTCAGCCGCTTCAAAGGAGTGCTGAACCTCCAGTACAAGACCAATCTGAGCAGGTGGATATTCGATTTCACGGCTTCTGTTAACGGCTCGGCGAGGGCTTATGATTTTATGAAGGATTTGAGGGATGGGGATGGTTCATTGCTTTACGCTGACGGGCGCACTCCGGTCTATCCTTTGCTTTACGCACAGATTACCAGACGGTTCCGAGGATTTGACATCTATGCAGGAGTGGAGAATATCACGGATTTCACCCAGAAGCACGTGCTGGTAGGGGATAGGAATGCTGCCGGGGAGTGGTCTCCATGGACTCCGGGATTCGACGCCAGTTGTGTCTGGGGGCCGATTATGGGGCGTCGGATCAATCTTGGCGTGAGATTGACGCTCTGGAGGGCTACAAAGAACGATTAAATCATTATCTTTGCATGATGAACCTTGGCGTGGACAGGTGCGCTGTAATTTTAAGGGTTATGAAAAGAATATTGTTGATGGCGGTCGCGGCCATGATGCTGGCTGCGCCTTTTGCCGCGGCTAAGGCTGCACTTTTTGAGGGTTTTGTCACGGAGAAGCCCGCTGACAAGAATGTCGGTGAGGTGGTTTTCGCTACGAACATGCACTGTGACAAGTGTGTGAACAAGCTCAATGAGAATCTGGCGTTCATCAAGGGTGTCAAGGACTTGAAGGTCTCTCTCAAGGATCAGACAATCAAGATCAAGTATGACAAGCGCAAGACCGATGAGAAGACACTTGCGGACGCCATCAAAAAACTTGGCTACAAGGCCGATAAAGTGGAGAAATAACGATTATGAGTCAGAAACCGTCTATCCCTAAGGGAACACGTGATTTCGGTCAGCGGAACATGGCTGAAAGAAATTATATCTTTGACACCATAAAGAAGGTCTTCAGGACTTTCGGTTATGCGCAGATAGAGACTCCGGCGATGGAGAATCTGTCAACCTTGCTCGGAAAGTATGGCGAGGAAGGCGACAAGCTTCTGTTCCGGGTTCTTAATTCAGGTGATTGCTTCTCCAAGGTCAACTTTGAGGATTACTGCGCGGAAGACGGGGAAGTGAACAGTGTCGCTCTTTCCAAGGAAGTTTGCGAGAAAGGTCTCCGTTACGACCTGACCGTACCTTTTGCCCGTTTCGTGGTTCAGCACCAGAACGAGATTTCCTTCCCGTTCAAGCGTTTCCAGATCCAGCCGGTCTGGAGGGCTGACAGGCCGCAGAAAGGACGCTACCGCGAGTTCTACCAGTGCGACGTGGATGTGATCGGAAGCAAGTCCCAGGTCAATGAGCTTGAGCTTGTGCAGATTGTGGACAAGGTGTTCAGTCTTCTGGACGTGAATGTTTTGGTCAAGATCAACAACAGGAAGGTTCTGACCGGCTTCGCCGAGATCTGCGGATTCCCGGACAAGGTCGTGGACATCACGGTCGCGATCGACAAACTGGACAAGATCGGCCTTGAGAGCGTTGAGGAGGAGATGCGTGAGAAGGGCCTGACCGATGACGCGATCGCCGTTATAGAGCAGATCCTCAGACTGTCCGGCTCAACTTCCGGGAAACTGGCTTTGATGCGTTCCTTGATGGACGGTGGTTCCGCTTCCGGACTCGTCTCCGAGACCGGTCTCAAAGGTCTTGACGAACTTGAGGAACTGTTCGGCCTGATAGAGGCGGCCGGAGTGAAGTGTCCTGTTGAGATTGACCTTTCCCTGGCCCGTGGCCTGAATTACTATACGGGTGCGATCTTCGAGGTCAAAGCTCTTGATTTCCAGATCGGAAGCATCTGCGGAGGCGGTCGTTACGACAATCTTACCGGAATCTTCGGTCTTCCTGATATGTCAGGAGTCGGCATCAGCTTCGGCGCCGACAGGATCTACGATGTTCTCAAAGGCTTGGATAAGTTCCCTGAGTCATTGGCCTCCAGCACCACGCTTCTGTTTGCCTGTATGGGTGCCGATGAGCTTCGCTATGTCCTCCCGGTCGCCGCCGCTCTGCGTTCCGAGGGTGTTTCCGTCGAGGTTTATCCGGAACCGTCCAAGTTGAAGAAGCAATTCGACTACGCCGGGAAGAAGTCCATCCCGTTCCTCTCAATCAACGGCGGCAACGAGGTTGAGGCCGGTGCCATCCAGCTCAAGAACCTCACCACCGGCGAACAGAAGTCCTTCGCCAAGGCCGACATCTCAGGAATGAAGGAGTTTATGAATATACAGGAAGAGGAACCGTAAAGCATTCATCAGCCGGAAGTCTCCTTCTGAAATTTTGCACGTTACCAAAATTTCAGAAGGAGACTTCCGGCTGAGTAATTCAGAACCGAACATATTTTATATGCATAGATCATTTTACACTCTTTGCACATATTTACACATGTTTTTTTTGAAATAGTTTTGCATTCCAGAAAAATATTCTTACCTTTGTAGTCCAACATCGCGGGGTAGAGCAGTTGGTAGCTCGTCGGGCTCATAACCCGGAGGCCGGAGGTTCGAGTCCTCCCCCCGCTACCACCACGGACACTGAGCAATCAGTGTCCGTTTCTTTTATCCCCTCACCCCGGTTCAGGGATCAAGTCCAAAAGTATGTATGGTGCATACTTTATCGAAAGTCTGTAAAGGAAATGCTTAGGAACAAGAAAATAATAAGTTGCTTCAGATTAAGAGAAGATTTTCGAGGATAGATCTATTTTCGAAGA
>OHZS01000059.1_pt1 | contig 49716 bp, 38 predicted proteins | sample 1580521 | NCBI WGS metagenome assembly OHZS01 (sample SAMEA3882503, study PRJEB24775) | human gut metagenome | biome: human-associated habitat; feature: intestine environment; material: feces | place: Netherlands | collected 2009/2010
GTATGGCAACAAAGAATGGTCGTCGCGTATTGGCTTCTCGCCGTGCTCATGGCCGCAAGAAGTTAACTGTTTCTGACGAGCACCACGGAAAGTAATTTCCGATAGGGAAATTCGTCTATCGACGATGACATTAAAAGCAGCAAGGAGAGATTCTTTGCTGCTTTTTGTGTTTTTATGACTTTTTATATTGTGATGAAACGCAAAAACTTGGCGTTTTATTTTGTATTGTCTTCGATTATTCCTATCTTTGCACCAAAAAAGAAAGAATGACTTCATCTGAGTTTATAAATAAGTTTAAGAGTAAGTATCTCTGGGGCAACCTGGGCGCCATGTTCCTGGTGCTGGTTTTGCTCTGCGTCGGTGTCAAGTTCGGCATCGATATCTACACCCATCATGGTGAGGCCATCCGTGTGCCGGATATCAGATACAAGAATATCAATGATGCCACCCGCATCCTCGATGATGCCGGATTGGAAATAGTGGTTTCGGATACCGGATATGTCCGTTCGCTCCCTGCCGACTGTATCCTGGAGCAGACGCCGGCGTTCGGAGAGGTGGTAAAGTCGGGGCATATCATCTATGTCACGATCAATTCTAACCATTCTCCTCGCATCACCATTCCTGATGTCATCGACAACAGTTCTCTGAGAGAGGCGATGGCTAAGTTGACTGCCATGGGATTCAAGCTGGGTTCACCGGAGTACATACCTGGCGAGGAAGACTGGGTTTACGGTATTCTCGTTAAGGGCAGGCATGTGGTGGCTGGCGATAAGGTTTCTATCGATGATGTGCTCATCATTCAGGTAGGTAATGGTCAGCGCGATACTACCGACTCCTTCGATATGGTGGATCCTGTCTATCACGAAAACGATGATGTGATGGAGGGAGAAGGTGATGGTACTGAAAGCACCGAAGATAACTTCGAGGTGGTTCCGGGAACTGAATCTACAGAAACAGCCCCTGCTACACACGAACACCAGCAGAAAGAGGTGGTGGAGTAGGAGAAGTGAAGAACGATGAGTGAAGAATTCAATAGTAAGTACGAATGATTTTTTTAGATTATATATATAATAAGGTATATGCTCCTGTAGAGGATGGCTTCGGGTTTGATGATGCAGGAGATTTGGATGAACTTGATGATGAACTCCAGATGGAGGGAGAGGGTGCTGCTCCGGCTGGCGAAGGAGGCGATGACCTCTACGAGCATTGGAAGGTGCAGGTGGATGCCAACCAGGATCCTGTCCGCATAGACAAGTATCTGGCTGATAAGATGGCTTACCAGAGCCGCAACCGCATTCAGCAGGCAGCTGATGCCGGATTTATTCATGTAAACGGTAAACCGGTGAAGAGCAATTACAAGGTGCGCCCGAACGACATCGTTACGCTGATGCTCGACCGCCCTCGTCATGAAACAAGCATCAAGCCGGAAGAAATCGACATCAATGTGGTTTATGAAGATGACCAGTTGATGGTGGTTAACAAAAAGGCAGGAATGGTGGTTCATCCGGGAGCCGGAAACTTCCATGGCACCCTGATTCAGGCTGTGGCCTGGCACCTGCGCGATATGCCGGAGTTTGATGCCAACGACCCGGAAGTGGGATTGGTGCATCGCATTGACAAGGATACCAGCGGATTGCTCGTAGTAGCCAAGACTCCTACTGCCAAGACGGCATTGGGCAAGCAGTTCTTCAACAAGACTACCCATCGCAGTTACAATGCGCTGGTATGGGGTAATATCGTGGAGGATGAGGGACGCATCGAGGGCAATATCGGTCGTGATCCCAAGAACCGTCTCCGCATGAAGGTCTTCGATCCGGATAGCGGTATTGGCAAGAGTGCGGTTACTCATTATAAGGTTTTGGAGCGCTTCGGCTATACCACCTTGGTACAGTGCATCCTGGAAACGGGCCGTACCCATCAGATCCGTGCCCACATGAAGCAGATCGGTCATCCGCTCTTCATGGATGAGACCTATGGTGGTGCCGAGATCCTGAGAGGTCAGCGCAGCAGTGGTTACAAGGCTTTCATACAGAATTGCTTCAAGCTCTGCCCACGTCAGGCTCTCCATGCCAAGACCCTCGGCTTTGTTCATCCTACAACAAAGGCGCAGATGGACTTCGACAGTGAGTGGCCGGAAGATTTTAGACAATTAATAGAAAAGTGGCGCGGCTTCATCGCAGGCACCACAAAAGATACATTCAAAAATATTTAGAGATTATGGAAAATAGCAAGAGAACGATAGCCATCGTATGTGGTGGTGATTCTTCTGAGCACGATGTTTCTTTGCGCTCAGGTCAGGGTTTGTACTCATTCTTCGACAAGGAGCGTTATCATATCTATCTCGTCGATGTAAAGGGCACCGACTGGCACGTGGCTTTAGATAACGGTGAGACTATTGAGATTGACAAGAACGACTTCTCGTTTGTGAAAGACGGCAAGCATATCTATTTCGATTATGCTTATATCACCATCCACGGACAGCCTGGCGAGAATGGTGTGATGCAGGGCTACTTCGACCTCATCCACTTGCCATATTCTACAAGCGGTGTGCTGGTAGAGGCAATGACATTCGACAAGTATGTGCTCAACAACTATCTGCGTGGTTTCGGTGTGAACGTGGCTGACAGTATCTTGCTCCGTCGTGGCGAACAGTATGATGAGGACGAGATTGCCGAGCGCATCGGTATGCCTTGTTTCGTAAAGCCTGCTGCCGACGGTAGTAGCTTCGGTGTGAGCAAGGTGAAGAATGCCGACCAGTTGGCTCCAGCCCTCCGTGTAGCTTTCATGGAGAGCAACGAGGTGATGATTGAAGGGTTCCTCGATGGTACTGAGATTTCTCAGGGCATCTACAAGACAGCCGAGAAGACCGTTGTCTTGCCAGCTACAGAGGTGGTAACCAGCAATGAGTTCTTCGACTATGATGCCAAGTACAATGGTCAGGTACAGGAAATCACTCCAGCCCGTCTCTCTCCTGAGACTGCAGAAGAGGTGGCAAAGACCACATCCCGCATCTACGATATCCTCCATGCCAACGGTATCATCCGCATCGACTATATCATCTCTAAGGATAAGGACGGTAAGGACAAGGTGAATATGCTGGAGATCAATACCACTCCAGGTATGACCGTTACCAGCTTCATTCCTCAGCAGGTGCGCGCTGCAGGCCTTGACATCAAGGATGTGCTCAGCGACATCGTGGAGAATCAGTTCTAGAATTTATAAATCACATATATGGTTCTGCGACTTTCTCGCAGAGCCATATATATTAAAAGGTATATATTAAAAGGTATATATTAAAAAGGTATATATTATGAAGATCCCTCAAGAATTTGATACCATTCGACCTTGGGAGCCAGAAGACCTTCCTGAGGTGTTCGACCGTTTGCTTTCAAACGATCAGTTCAAGCAAGTACTTGCTTATCTTTATCCACAAGTTCCTTTAGAGATGATTGCCCAGAAGTTGAAGGCTTGCAAGACCAATCTCGACTTCCAGTTGGCTTTCGCCTACGATTTTGTTCAAGGCATCCTGAAGAAGGCTGCAACGGGTTGTGAGATGGATTGCGCAGCCATCGATAATACCCGCAACTATTCCTTCATCAGTAACCATCGTGATATCGTGCTCGATTCAGCAATCCTCGATGTAATGCTTATCGACAATGGCTTCAAGACCACCTGCGAGATTGCTATCGGAGATAACCTCCTGTCGCTTCCTTGGGTGAAGGACCTGGTACGTGTCAACAAGGCGTTTATCGTGGAGCGTGCCCTGAGCATGCGCCAGATGCTGATGTCAAGCAAGCGTCTTTCTGATTACATGCATTTCGCCATCAAGGAGAAGAACGAGAATATCTGGATTGCCCAGCGAGAGGGTAGAGCCAAGGATAGCGATGACCGTACCCAGAAGAGCATCCTCCAGATGATGGCGATGGGCGGTGAAGGTAGTATTATCGAACGATTGAAGCAGCTCCATCTCGTACCGCTGTCTATCAGCTATGAGTACGATCCTTGCGACTTCCTCAAGGCTAAGGAGTATCAGCAGAAGCGTGATGTGGAAGGATGGAAGAAGGGACCTATGGATGATCTCGTAAGCATGCAGACCGGTATCTTCGGTTACAAGGGACATGTGCATTATCATGCAGCCCCATGTATCGATGAGTATCTGGATACCCTCGACCCTGAGATGCCGAAGCAGGAACTCTTCAATACCATTGCTGCCCATCTTGATCATGAGATACATAGCCACTACCGTCTCTATCCAGGCAATTATGTGGCGCTCGATCTCTTGGAGAATACCGAGGCTCATGCTTCTGAATATACACAGGAAGATAAGGCTCGCTTCGAGAAATATATCGCAGGACAGCTGGCAAAGATTGAACTTCCTGACAAGGATGAAGCCTTCCTGAAAGAGAAGATTTTAACGATGTATGCCAACCCGGTTCGCAATTTTCTTGCTACAAAGTAACGAGAAGAATCAAATAGGGTGATACTTTTTTGCTATTTATGCGAAAATGTACCACAAAAACTGTTAAAATGTTAAGTGTACGATAAACACTGAAGGTTAACAAACCTTTCGTGTTTATCGTCATTTCTTAAAAAAAATAACCTTAGTAACGAAAAATACATAAATTAAGCAAAATAGTATCACCTTTTTTCGAAAAAGTATTGTACTTTTGCAGCGGTGATACGAATGTGAACGATACCACTATAAGATACACCCACATCGTTTCGCCGGAAATACAGCTAAAATAACAAACTAACAAAATAAAAAGTAATGACCTATGAGTATCAATTCAGCTTAAAATGAAAGAAGGATTGTTTCCGTGCAGCTGTTAGTTGCAGGGAGATAAGAGAGTGTGGCTATTTGCTAGTCAATTAAGTAATGTTTATTCTATTCAAACCTAGAAAGTACATAAGTATGAATCTAAACTTAAGAAAATCAGTGCTGCTTGTTGGAGCGTTGGCATCCTTAGGCTTGAGTTACACAACTGAAGCTTTGGCAACATCTCCAAATTTTGCTGTTAACTCAGTACAGCAGTCTAAGAAGGTTACCGGTAATGTTAGTGACGCAGAAGGTCCTATCATCGGTGCAAGTGTAGTAGAGAAAGGTAATGCCGGAAATGGTACAGTTACCGACTTGGATGGTAACTTCTCATTGAACGTGAAGCCTGGTGCTACTATTGTTATTACTTATATCGGTTACCAGAAGCAGGAAATCGTTGTAGGTAATCAGTCTAATTTTAACGTCACAATGAAGACAGACGACAAGACTCTCGAAGAGGTTGTTGTCGTAGGTTATGGTGTTCAGAAGAAAAAGCTCGTTACCGGTTCTACCATTGAGGTAAAGGGTGATGATATTCAGAAGATGAATACCACACAGGTGTTGGGCGCCTTGCAGAGCCAGACTCCTGGTGTTAACATTCAGGCGGCTTCCGGTCAGCCTGGTGATGGCTTTAAGATTTCTATCCGTGGTGCCGGTACCAACAGCTCTACCGCTCCTCTTTATGTAATTGATGGAGTTTCTGGTGGTGACATCAATGCTTTGAATCCTGCCGACATCGAGCGTATCGACGTATTGAAGGATGCCGCATCTTGTGCCATCTACGGTTCTGCCGCAGCCAATGGTGTAATCCTTGTAACTACCAAACAAGGTAAGATGGGCAAGGTTCAGGTTACTTATGATGCTAACGTGGGTTGGCAGAATATGTATAAGAAGCCTCAGTTGTTGACAGCAAAGCAGTATATGGCTGTTCAAGACCAGGTATCTTACAATAATGGAGGCTCTGCTTATGATTGGTCTAAGTATATTGATGCAGATTTGTTGAATGCATACCAGGATGGTTCTAATGCAGGTACAGATTGGATTGATGCAATTCGCAATAAGAATGCCATCGTAACCAACCATTCTTTGAATGTGACAGGTGGTAACGACTTGTCTAAATTCTCTATGGGTGTAGGTTATCAGTATCAGGATGGTGTTCTCGGCAATGTCGTTAAGTCTGATTTCCGCCGTTTCACTTTCCGCTTGAACTCTGAGCATGTTGTTTACCGTGTAGGTAAGCGTGATGTAATTAAGATCGGTGAGAATGTTTACTATCAGCACAAGCAGAATCAGGGTGTTCAGATTGGTAACCAATATTCAAATGTTCTTTCTGACATGCTTCGCGCTAATCCTTGTGTACCTATTTATAACAAGGATGGTAATTATTTTATGTATGACGATTTGAAGAACTCTGGTTCTGCCGGTTGGTTTGCTTTCAATTCATATACAAGCAACCCTATTGCTTCAATGGTTAATAACCAGTCTGGTGCAAATAAGGGCAAGTCTTTTAACTTGAATGCTGTAGGTTATACAGAGATTTCACCTATTGAAGGTCTGACCTATCGTGGCCAGATTGCTTATAAGCAGTGGTCTAATTCATGGAGATGCTATTTGGCTGAATATCGTTTGAATGACCAGGGCGCTAGCCGTGATAAGGATCAGTTGTCTAACAATGTTGGCTTGGGATGGAATTGGACGTTGACTAACACATTGAATTATAAGTTCAATATAGCCAAGTTACACCACTTCGATACTTTGGTTGGTATGGAGTATTACAAGTCTAGACCAGACTATGGAGAGTCTGTTAATGCGACAGTTAATGGTTCTATCTTTAAGGATTTTGCACATGCTTATCCTAGCTTGGCTGATGGCAATGCAGTGGCATCTGTCGTTACAGGTGAACCTGCTGGTTATGAGAGCAAGTTGTCTTACTTTGCTCGTGTAAACTACGACTTTGATGAGAAGTATATGTTGACTGCAATTATCCGTGCTGATGGTTCTTCTAACTTCTCTCCAGATCACCGTTGGGGTTACTTCCCTTCTGTGTCTGCAGGTTGGGTAATCTCTAATGAAAAGTTTATGGAAAGTACAGCTTCTTGGTTGGACTTCTTGAAGCTTCGTGCAGGTTGGGGACAGAATGGTAACTGTAATTTGCCAAGTAGCCAGTGGCGTGCGGGTTTTGAATTTGGTGAGTATGGTGTATATCCTTTCAACGACAAGACTAGCAATACAACAGGCGCTTATCCTAATCGCCTTTCAAATCCACTCTTGGCTTGGGAGACTTCTGAACAGTTGAACATTGGTATCGATACCCGTTTCTTGCATGGTCGCTTGGGCTTTACTGCAGACTGGTATAGTAAGAAGACCAAAGACCTCTTGATTAATGTACAGGCTAATGCTGTTTCTGGTTTCAGTACTCAGTGGGTAAACGGAGGTACTGTAGAGAACAAGGGTGTGGAGCTTGCACTTAATTGGAATGATAAAGTGGGTAAGGACTTCACTTATGGCTTGAACTGGAATATGGCTATCAATAAGAATGAGGTGACAGAGATTAAGGGTGATGCCGACTTCATTGAGGGTGGTAAGGATCTCTTGGCTCAGAATACTGGTAATATGGCTCGTATGTGGAAGGGACATGCTATTGGATGTTTCTATGGTTACAAGACAGAAGGTGTTATGCAGAATGAGGCAGACGTTCAGGCTTACCTTGACAAGAACTGCAAGGGCAATGCTGCTAACTCTCTTCAGGGTACAGGTATCAAGCCTGGTGACTTGAAGTTTGTTGATGTCAATGGTGATGGTGTTGTCAATGCAGATGATAAGACCGATATTGGCGATCCTCATCCTGATGTCACAATGGGCTTCTCTTTCAATATCGGCTATAAGGGCTTCGACTTGAGCGCTACTACTTATGGCGCTTTTGGGCAGCAGGTAGCTCGTTCTTGGCGTAAGTTTACCGATGGTCAGTACGAAAACTATACCACAGAGGTTTATGACTACTGGCATGGTGAAGGTACATCTAACAAGTATCCTCTCCTCGCTCCAGGTAATACGGGTGTAAACTGGCAGCAGATTTCTGATATTTATGTTGAGAATGCAAGTTACTTCCGTTTGCAGAACCTGACAGTCGGTTATGACTTCAAGAATATCTGGAAGAATTGTCCATTCCAGCAGCTTCGTCTCTACTTCACTGCTCAGAACCTCTTTACAATAACAGGTTATAAGGGTATGGATCCAGAAAATGGTATGTCCCTTAATGGTAATGAGGCATGGGTTACTGGTGTAGATGTAGGTAACTATCCACAGCCACGTACTTATATGGTGGGTGTTAATGTTAAATTCTAAAAGCGAAATTGCAATGAAAAAAATATCATTATATATAAGTGCGGCGATTGTTGCCTTGAGCATGTCGTCTTGCGACTTAGACTCTTTAAGCATGAAGGAAGCTGATACAACCAACTTCCCTAAGACTACTGAGCAGATTAACCAGACTTTGGCTGGTGTATATCAGAATTTGAATGAGATATCCAAGAATCCACAAGAATCATACTTGTATTGGTCTCTTCTTGCCAGTGATGATATGCTGGGTGGTGGTGGTTTCAATGATAAGTTGATGCAGGCTTGTGACTTGCTTTGCAACTATGGTACCAATATGACCGAGAACTTCTGGAAGGCTAGATATCAGGGTATCAACCGTGCCAATACTTTGATTGAGGCTTTGGAAAATGTGGAGATGGAGGCTACGGCTAAAGCTCAGGCTTTGGGTGAGGCTAAGTTCTTGCGCGCCTTCTATTATTATGAGTTGGCATCTATGTATGGTCGTGTTCCATTGAACCTTACATCTACGGCTCCAGACAATACAACTCCTCCATCTGCAGCCGAGATTTGGGGTCAGATTCTTCAGGATCTTTATGAAGCATCAACAACAATGCCTGCTCAGCGTTTGACCAATGGTCATGTTGACAAGTATGCTGCAGAGGCTATGTTGGGTCGTGCTTGGTTGTTCTATACAGGTTTCTATTGCAATGGTGAAGAAATCAAGGATTTGACCAGTACAAATTATTCTCCAATGACAGAGGTCGCTTTACCTAATGGTACCACTCTGACAAAGAAGATGGTTAGCGATTTGATTGATGACTGTGTCAATAATGGCAAGTCTGCTGGTTATGCTTTGGTTCCAGACTACCGTGAGTTATGGGCTTATACCAATAAATATACAGTTGAGGACTTCCCTTATACAAAGGGACAGAACTTAAAGTGGGCAGAGGATGATAATCAGGCTAATCCTGAGTCTATGTTTGCTATTAAGTTCAACAAGACTGCCAGCTGGAATAAAGGTTGGGGTATTGGAACTTGTAATGGTTATGCTCTTCACTTCGGTGTTCGTGGTGGCCAGCCTTATGCTGATACATTCCCATTCAGTCAGGGTTGGGGTGCAGGTCCTGTAGCTCCTAATCTTGTTAATGACTGGAAGGTGGCTAACCCTAAGAATACGGATGTTCGAGAGGACGCATCTGTAAAAAATGTCAACGATATGCCTGCTTATAAGCATGGTGGTGCAAGTTGGGCTGATTTTATCCAGGAAACTGATTACTATCAGATGAAGTTAGGACCAGTTGCTTGTAAGACACCTGTGGGTTCTGCCTATAGTAAAGAATATATGGAGGTCTTTGAGTTAGCTATGTATGGATTGGATGGTTGGCTGAATGATAACTATATGCAGACTGGTAACATCCGTGACCTGGTATTGATTCGTTATGCCGATGTACTTTTGATGCAGTCGGAGCTGGAAGAAAATGTGGCTGGTATGAATGAAGTTCATAAGCGTGCAACAGGAGTAGCAAATTATTATACTTCTTATTCTTTGGCAGATCTTCAGAAAGAACGTCGTTGGGAGTTGGCTTTCGAGGGTACCCGTTGGAATGATATCCGTCGTTGGCACATCGCAGCTGCAGCTCTTGAGAAGCAGACAAATCAGCCAATTTATACTGCAGGTGCAGAATCGAAGAATGTAGCTCAGAATGGTGGCTATACTACTCGTTATAATGCAACTGCCGGCTTTGCTAAGATTCCAGAGAACCAAATCACTTTGAATCATGGTATGCTTCAGCAGAATGCTGGTTATACTGATGCATCTGGTGAGTATAATGGTTGGAAGGAGTAATATTTGTTCGTTTAATGTTTTAAAGAAAACAAGATTATGAAAAAGATATTATTTATGATTCCATTGCTGGCATTGTTGTTCACGGCTTGTGATCCAACTAGCGAGGATAATGGTCCTGGTGCTAATATCAGCGCAGAGGAATTGACTAACGATTTTTCTATTAGCCAGGAGAGTGAGGGAAACAATAATCTCACATTCAATTTGGCTCATGCTAGATACGTAAAGATATACAATGCAGATACTGGTGGTCTGGTTGCTCAAGGCACCAATTCTTTGAAGGCTCAGGTTATTCCTCCTACTACGACTGCTAATTTTTACGCAGAGGCCATCAATCCTGATGGTTCTAAGGTAAAGTCAACAACTAAGAGTGTTACGGTTAGTAATTATACTAATTTGCCAGCCATCTTTGACGATGTATTTGGTAAGGATGCTAATGGTAATTATCAGACCTCAACTTGGACTTGGGATGATTCTGCGGACAAGTGCTGGGGTAATGGCGGCTGGGGAGGCGATGTCGGTCCTTCTTGGTGGGGCTTCCCTGTTGGCGCTGACCTTGAAGAACAGGCTACAGGTAAAGGCTTACCTGGTGATGGCTTGTCTTCTGCTTGGTTCTCTATTAGCTTGAGTGAAGGTGTTAAGACTAGCCGTGGTGAAACAGGTACGGTTGTTGTTGATGAAAAACCTGCTCAGCAAGGTTGGGATAGAGGTACTATGACCTTCTCAGGAACAGTGCCACTCCTTGGTGTGCTTCCTAATGATGGTGACCAAAGATGTTACAAGTACCAGATTCTGAAAGCTGGTAATGGTAAACTTGTACTTGCTATGCAATCAGGTTCTGGTTCGGAAGGCTGGTTCTTGGTTTTCAAACAGATTCCTAATAAGTAATTTTATAATGAATGTATTATGTTTAAAAGAATATTGTTTTCGTTTTTAATGCTGCTTTCTGCTGTGTCTTTGATGGCTAAAGTAGATAGTTGTAAGGGACCTTATATGATGACGCAGAATGTTTCAGTTCCGTCGGGTTGCTCAAAAGTCATAGTTGACTCTAGTTCATCTATGATAAATGGAGCGATAACTCTGAAAAATGAATCAACAGGTGAAGTCATTAGTATGTTTGGAAGTGCAACGTATGTACAGACTTGGTATTATGTTGTAACATCGGGTACGTATGAAGTTGTTCAATTAGGGTCTAATTATGGTACTCGTTTTAATAACGGTCAAAAACTCTACGTGGGTGCAAAGATTACTATAAATGGAACAGGCTATTTGAGTTTTGAACCCTAATGAAATCGTTGTGATTATAATATAAATAAGGCTAAGCCTCGGCTGTAGTGATACAGTCGGGGCTTTTTCTGTGTGCCCGATGCAGAAATATTATCCGAAATGTTTGGCGGTTACGATAATTAGTCGTAACTTTGCGCTTACAATATTAAAATTATAATATAATGGTGCATTCATTAAAAATCCTAGATAAAGATTACAAACAGTGGGTTAAACAAATTGCTGTTCGTTATCGTGGAAGCCAAATAAAAGCAGCGATAAAGGTTAATACCGAGCAACTTCGATTTTATTGGCAACTTGGAAAGGATATTGTTGAAATGAAAGTTGAGGAACGATGGGGCGAATATGTCATCACCCAATTAAGCAAGGATTTGCAAAAACTCTTGCCTGGGGTTGAAGGACTTTCCATTACCAATCTTAGATATTGCCGCCGCTTTTATTTGCTTTATTCTCAGCTATATATAATTCACCCCCAAGTTGGGGGCGAAATAGAGAATGGGGCTTTGATGAATGGATACTCTCAGGTAGAGGATGTTTTTCAAATACCTTGGGGACATCATAAAGTCATCATGGATAAAGTGAAGGGTGATGCGAAGAAAGCGTTGTTTTATGTGGCTCAAACCATAGAGAATGGATGGAGTCGCTCTATGCTTTTGAATTGGATAGGGACAGGGCTTTATGAACGGCAAGGTAAGGCGTTGAATAACTTTACTCATAGTCTTCCTAAAATCGATAGTGATTTGGCTAAAGAGATAACTAAGGATCCGTATTGCTTTGGTTTTGCTGAAATTACAGGTAAATATAATGAGCGTAAACTCAAAGATTCGTTGCTGAATAATATCTCGGATTTCTTGATAGAGCTGGGTACAGGTTTTGCTTATGTGGGTAAAGAATATCGCTTAGAAATTGGTGAGACGGAAAATTTCATAGACTTGTTGTTCTATAATCTTAAACTGCGTTGTTATGTTGTTATTGAGGTGAAAATAGATAAGTTTGAGCCAAAAGACATTGGGCAAATCGGTACTTATGTTACGGCTGTTAATCATATTCTCAGAGAGGCTGGAAAAGATAATCCAACTATTGGCTTACTGATATGTAGAAGTAAGGATAATACTTTGGCACAATATGCCTTAGAGTCAAGTAGTCAGCCGATTGGAATTTCTGAATATGAATTGGAAAAGTTTTATCCAGTAAAAATTGAAGGAACTATTCCAACTATAGCGGAGTTGGAAGCTGCGTTAGATGGTAAATCGATTGAAAAGTATAAATAAGTTTAAGCCCCGACTGCAGAACGGCAGTCGGGGCTTTTTCATACCTTTTAGTAAACAGAATTTGACCTTTTTTGCTTTTCTTCCGTACTTTCTAGTATAATTGTTGAAAAGATTTGGTGTTTACGAGTTTTTATTGTACTTTTGTATGCAGTAAGACAAGTAGGTTTAGCAGGGTATGTTTGTACAACTGAGAGCTTATAACAGGTCAACTTTGCGACTCACACCGAACGGTGTGAGTGCGTGCATCGAACGAAGTAAGAGCGTGCGGCGTTCGATGTGAGCACGTGCATCGTTCGACGCACGTCGGAAAGTCCAGTAACTTCAAGCTTATATCATTAGTACTTAGCACCTTATAACATACTTGTGATAACAGCTAATAATACTAAACTATGGCAATAAAGTATGAAATCCATTCCATCCATAACTCGAAGGGCGAAGGTGGAGAACAGAAATTTGTCCGGTTGCGTGACCACGAACCGATGACCAGTAAGCAGATAGAGCAGCATATAGAGCAGGCATGTTCGCTTACCAGGGGGGATGTGCAGGCTGTGATGACATCGCTGCACGATCTCATCGTGACCGAGCTCTCTCAGGGCGCCCGTTTCTATCTTCCACAAGTGGGCTATCTCTCGCTGTCTGTTACAACGGAGTTGCCGGAAGGTAAATCCATGGATAAGGTGACGGGCAATAATATCCGCTTGCGTAACATCAACTTCAAGCCTACTGCCGAATTACTGAACGAGGTGGGTAGAAATGTAAGGTTCGAACGCTCTAAATACACCACGAAGTCTCGCAGATACACCGAAGAACAGTTGTGGGATAAGATTGTGGCTTTTATAAAAGAGCATGACTATATTTGCCGACGCGACATGGAATACCATTTCTCCCTGCGCCAGCAGACAGCCTTGAAATGGTTGAAGCATTTTACCGAGAAAGGGCTTCTGGTAAAGGAGGGGGCAATAAATGCTCCTATCTATTTCCTGGCAAAAGACAATAAAGACAATGAAGGCAATGAAGGCAATGAAGACAATGGAATCTCCCTTCACACTAAACGTCTTGAACCATAGAAGTTTAGCGTAGCTGTGAAAGGAGAAATGAAAATGGAAATTAAAATTAATACCTGATAAAAATGAATAATTTGATCACTAAAACTTGGAAACCGCTGCTGTCGTTGCTCTTCGGCGTGGCAGTGATGCTGTTCTGGGCTGTGCCTTATATGGCAGGGCTCTGCTTTCAGGAACAGTATCAGATGTTTCTCTTTGATACCAACTATTTCCTGGAGCGCATTGTGCTGCCGGGAGGATTAGCCGACTATATCAGCGAATTCCTGGTACAGTTCTATTATATGCCAGTATTGGGTGGTGCCTTCATCGGACTGCTCCTGATAGGCATTCAGACTGCCGTATGGGGACTGATGAAGCAATATGGAGCCAAGCATGATTTCCCGGGCTATCTCCTGAGTTTCCTTCCAAGCATCGCCCTGTGGTGCGCCATGGGCGACCAGAACATCCTGCTTTCTTTTGTGGTTGCACTTTTCGGAGCCTTAGTAATAGGATGGATTCATAACCGATTCCACAACCGTTTGGTAAAGGTGGTGTTCGAACTGGTAAGCACGGCATTGGTTTATTGGTTCCTGGGTCCGGTAGTGTTCCTTTATGCCGCCCTGATGATAGGTGATACGCTGAAGAATGCGCAGCAGAAGGGCAGTATTCTTTCCGGAATCGGCTATTCTGCCTGCATCCTTGTGCTTACCGTAGCCTGGATCCTGCTGAGCACGCAGACCCTGCAGTATCCGATGTACCGCATCTTTGCCGGACTCAATTATTATCGCTATCCGGGTGCAGTATCTCCGTTGCCTTTTGTTGTGATGGTATGGGCTGTTGTGATTCCTTTCCTGGGGATGATTCCTTGCCGCCAGAAATTCTTGCAGAATTTGCAGCAATCCAAGGTGGTGATGGTCTTGAGCTATGTATTGGTGATTGTGGCTTCATGGTTTGGTATCAAGGCATCTTTTGATGAGATGACCTACGACCTGATAGATTATGATTTCCTGGTTCGCACCGAACAGTGGGATAAGATCATTGAGAAGGCTGAGAAGAAGCCGGCAACCACACCGCTCAGTGTTTCGTGTGTGAATCTTGCCTTGAGCCAGAAAGGTATGCTTGCCGACCGCCTTTTCGAGTTCTATCAGAATGGAGGCGAGGGCTTGTTCCCTACCTTTACCCGCGATATGATTTCACCGGTATCTACGGCTGAAATTTTCTTCCGTCTGGGTATGGTGAATGATGCTGAAAGATATATGTTTGAGGCGCAGGAAGCGATTCCGAATTATCGCAAGAGTGCCCGATTGACCCGCAGGATTATAGAGTGCGAAATCATCAACGGCAATTACAAGGTAGCAGCCAAGCTGCTCCGCCGCCTGCAGAAGACGCTCTTCTATAGCAACTGGGCTAACCAGACCATGGCGCTGCTGGGTAATGAGAAGGCTATCAACCGGCATCCTATCTATGGCAAGCTGCGCAAGTATCGCGAAAAGAAGCAGGACTTCCTCTTCAGTGACCGGGAGATGGACCAGATGCTGGGTTTGCTCTTCCTGAACGATAACCATAACAGGATGGCATACGAATACCTGATGTGCTACGAACTCCTGCAGCGTGATATGGAGAAGTTCGTGCAGTATTATCCGTTGGGTAGATTCGTGGGTTATGACCATATTCCACGTTCCTTCCAGGAGATTCTCGTCGGCAACTGGATGAAGACGCATAGCGATCCACGTACCATCCCATATAGTGTGGATGCACAGAACGTGAACAATACGCTCAACTTCATTCAGCTCTATATGCAGAATCCGAAGGATCCTCAGCTCAGTCAGCAGCCGTATGTATCCAATGCCTGGCACTATGTGATGGTGCAGGGGGCTGATGAGGCTGCCGGAAAGAAGGAGGGAATGAAAGAGGTTTATTAGAATGTTAAATGTTAAGTGTTAAATGTTGAATTGGCATTCTTGCTGATAATTAGTACATAATACACGTTGATAATATTTGGTTAGAAAATGAAAACGATAAAATCTTTATTGTGCTCTCTGTTGGTTGGAGTGGTGATGGTTTCTCTCGGTTCCTGTTGCTCTCCTTCACAGTGGAGTGAGGCAAAAGAAATCAAACAATTGCCTGAAATCTTCCCAGATTACATTGGGGTTACGGTTCCTGTCAACATCGCTCCGCTTAATTTCAATATGGTGGATGACGATGTAGATGAAATGTTCGTGAGTGTGGCAGGATCGAAGACCGTTGAGGAAATCTCTTCTTTCGGAAAAGAGTATGCGGACTTTGATGTAGAGGAGTGGCACGACTTCTTGAGAAAAAATAAGGGCGGAAAACTCACCGTCTCTGTGTTTGTATTGAAAAATGGTGAAAGGTTCAAGTATCAGGACTTCGATATATATGTCAGCCCCTACGAGTTAAAGGACTGGGGACTTACTTATCGTCGTATTGCTCCTGGTTATGAAGTGTATGGCAAGTTGGGCATTTATCAGCGCAACTTGAGTAACTTTGAGGAGACTGCTATCCTTGAGAATACGGCGGCACCGGGTGCCTGTCTCAACTGTCATACGGCAAACAGAACCAATCCGGATCAGTTTACCTTCCATGTGCGTGGTGACCATGGCGCTACCTTGGTTTCTCAGAACGGCAAGTGGGAGTGGCTGAAGGCGAAGAATGATTCCCTGAAGGGTTCGATGGTTTATCCTTATTGGCATCCATCGGGCAAGTATTGCGCCTACAGTACCAATACCACCCATCAGAGTTTCCATGCCGTGAAGGATGAGCGCATCGAAGTCTTCGACCAGGCATCGGATGTCTTCGTTTATCAGCCTGCAACCCATGAACTGATATTGGATACTCTCCTGATGACGAAAGACCATTACGAGACTTATCCGGTATTCTCGCCTGATGGCAAGACGCTCTACTTCTGCTCTTCTACGGCAGAGCCTATCCCAAGCGGTTACAAGGATATCAAGTATAATATCTGCAAGATAGGTTTCGATGCGGCTACGGGTAAGTTTGGCAACCAGGTGGATACCATCTTCAATGCACGTGAACTGGGCAAGAGTGCCACCCATCCACGTCCTTCGTATGATGGCAGGTACATCATGTTTACAATGAGTGATTATGGCTGTTTCCCGATCTGGCATAAGGAAGCGGATAACTGGTTGCTGGATTTGAAGACAGGTCAGGCTAAGCCTCTGGCTGCAGCCAATAGTAAGAATACGGACAGTTGGCACAACTGGAGCAAGGATTCCCATTGGTTTGTCTTCACTTCCCGCCGCGGTGACGGTCTCTATACCCGTCTTTATCTTGCCTGCATCGATGACAAGGGCAATGTAAGCAAGCCGTTCCTCTTGCCTCAGCGCAATCCGAAGAAGTACTACGATGAGTTGCTGGATTCCTATAATACCCCTGATTTCACTTCGAAGCCAGTAGAGCTGGATGCCCGTGCGGCAGGAAATGAAATCATGAGTGATAAGAGGATTCCGACGAAGGTTAGATAACAGAATTTATAAGTGGTTTATGTACGGGCTGAAGGCCCAAAAGCTCCTAGCCCAGGGCATCGCCCTGGGTAATATAGAGATTATGCAATGCGCCCTGTAAGGGCAAAAGCTTCGTCAAAATATTGGCGTTTTAAAGCTTTTGCCCTTACAGGGCGACAGGTTTACGTCCGTAATTACCCAGGGCGATGCCCTGGGCTAGGAGCTTCTGCCCTTTCAGGGCGTGTGGGGGATTACTTTCTAAAGTTCGTTTTTCTATTTAAACTTTTCTGCTTCCTGTTTCATCACATTCTCAACATCGATGGCATTGAATGGAACGGGACCACGACTCAGCTCCGGGATGTTGAAACTCTTCAGGCAATCGTCGTAGAAGGTTGGTTCCCTCTGCGGCAAGACGAATGGCTTGTGAGCCTTGCCATGCTCATCAAAATAGCAGAAGTAAGGCTTGCCGTAGAGTCCGTCATCGCGCTTGCTTGCAAAGACAAACCATCTGCCGGAATGCGACCAGCTGTGATAGGTATCACTTTTCCTGCTGTTTACGATGCTGAGGCTGTCTATCTTTCCGGTCTGCAGGTCGAGCATACGGAGGTCTGCCTCTGGATGCCAGATAGGGAAGGTGCCATAGTCGGCAACGGTAAAGAGACAGTATCTGCCGTCTGGACTTATCTTGGGATGGCATACCGAGTGCTCTGTGTAGAGGGTATCTACCTTCGAACCGAATGTTCCTGTTCTGTCCTCGAAAGGGATGCGGACAAGGGCATATTTCAATCCCTTCAGATTCTTTGTCTTCAGACCTTTCTTATCTGCTACGCAATAGTAGATGTATCGGCCGTTAGACGAGAAGGTAGGGAAGGTCTCGAGTTTTGTGCTGTCGCTGGTGAGCGGCGATGAAATGATGATGTTGTTGTCGAGGTCGGCAACATACACATCACTCTTCGAATCATATACCTCCAGCCGCTTGTCGGGGTTGGCATGGAAGGCTGGGATGATGATGTTGGTAGAAAACGTGAGGTATCTGCCCGAAGGGTCGAACCCGTAATACACGCTCGATGAAACCATGTTGGCTGTCTTCAGGTTGAGCTTGCGCAGCTTGCCGTTGCGGTTGAGAATGGCTCCACCGTCTTCGCCTCTTACATATACCATGCTGAGGTTCGGATTCTGGTTGCCGAAGGCATGACAGTTCATGCAGCGGTTTTCCTGCAGATGATAGTCTGTGAGAATCGTCTCCTTCCAGTTCTCCACGCATCGCTGCCTGATCTGTATCTTGTTCCATACCTCGTAGTCGGGTTCAATCAGTCGGTAGGTGAGATAGGGATCAATGCTGTCGCCTACCACCTGCCATTTGAAGGACTTGAATGCGGTCCATTCTCCGTCATCGCTCTTGGAGTAGATCTGCACCTTTACGTTCTTGTTCACCGCCTTCTGAAGGAATGCTTTCCAGTCGTCGAGATTGAACTTCAGGTTCTGGCTGTTGCTTGTTGCGGTCAATGTGTTGTCGGCATCGTTGGCATCAGCGTCCTCGATGGTGAGGATGGTTTCGATGTTGGTGAGGTGCTTGTCGCGAATCTCGAAATTGAGCGGGGCGATATTCACCGGAATCGTTACATCTGCATAGTCGGGATACATATTGGGGTAGTGATCTACCTGTTCTGCATTCTCGTGAGTCTGGGCGCAGGAGGCGAGCAGAAGAAGGCTCGCCGCTGCACCATATAGTATATTCTGGAATTTCATATTTCTCTATTTTAGAAGATGAATCGTATCAAGTATTTGCGCTAGTTATTGTTCAGCTTAGGTGCCTCTGCCTTGTCGAAGTAATACCAGTAGGTATCCTTGAAGGCTGGGTTGCCTCGCTGCTCATTATACAGCTTGAATCTCTGCAATACATCCTGCCTCTTGATATACTTTGCCCATTCGGCAGGCGGAGCCTTTGTTCCTGCCAGATAGATGGCAAGTGCCTCCTGGTATAGCTTCTCGTAAGCTACATTCTGCTGCTTGAGATAATAGGCATCGTAATCGTGCTTGAAGGTTTCCATATCCTTCAGGAGTAGGTCGCTGCAGAGCATATAGTTGACGGCGATGTTGTTGTTGGGGTTACTTTCCATCAGTTCGCTCATGATGGTGTGGCAGTTGTCGTTCAGGCGCAGCGTATCTCGGGTGTTGAGATAGGGGCGCTTGTCGATGTATTGCTGCAGGAGGGCTTTGTCATAGGATGAAGCCTTTCTGCCAAGGGCATCAAAAGCACGGTTGGCCCATCTGCTCCATACGAATGTCTTCTGCAGGATGCGGAGATATTTGCGGGCGGCATCATAATCGCCCTTTACCAGATTGATCTCTGCAAGGCGCTTCATCATCCGGATGTTGCGATTCTCCGGCGAACATACGTTGGCGAGCATGGCGGCACGCTCACAGAAGGTCATGTCGCCCAATATCCAATACAGTTCGTTGAGGGTCTTGATGGTGAGGGGTGGCGTGTCGGGACCCAGTGTCTCGAAGGTACCGAGGTTGTTGCTTGGGAATTTCAGCAGTACTGCGGGGAGACTGCGTCCCTGTGCAGAAATCAGGTTATAATAGAACTTCATATAGGAGTTAGGCTCCTTGTCTTTTTCTACCATATTGACCACCTTGTTGTAGTTGCCGAAGTAGTATTCGCAATCTGCAGCCAGGGTCTTCTCCAGGTCCATCTGCGGCTTAACAAACTTACCTAAGCCCGGGTGGGTATATAATGTATGGAAATCGACGAAATACAGGCGTTTTTCAAGCATGATGATGAATAGGGGGATGGCAATGGCTGCCAGACGGGTATAGTTGCCTGGCTTGTTGATATACTTGATGCAGCCTAACAGTACGAGGGCTGCGTATATCCACATGCCACAGCCAAAGAACCAGTGGCAAACCAGCATACTGATGAAGATGCTGACTGCTGTAATCCATTGGGGTAATCTTGTTCCGTCTATGGAAGTATGTCGCTCAGCCAGACTTTCCAGCTTCTTGACGAACATACGGGTGGAGACAAGGATCTTGGTGCTGAACCGGAAGACATTGGCTCCACCGGCAATGGCAATGATGCTGCTGAGCCTATAGTCGTAGTGCAGACTGAAGCACACGAGCATCGTCATCACAGCGATGGCTATGGTGTATGGTATCCAGGTGCCCTTGATGTCGGTATCCTCTACGCCACATCTTACGTTGTATCCAGCCATAAGGATGGATAGGGTCAGGATGGTAGGACCGGCAAAACGATAGTAATAAAACTGCGTGAGAAAATCGCCTGTCAGGCAAGCTAGCCAACCCGGCTTGTCGAGATAGGTGGTAATATAGTCCCACGAAAACAGAAACAATTGGTTCTGCTCCTGGTAAAAGAGATGATAGGGATAGAAGAATTGGAAAAACACAAAACTTGCTATAGCCCCCAATAAGATGAGTACGTGTACTCCGGGTTTGGTGATCAGACTGTTCATTCTACTATTATTTAGACTACAAAGTTACACAAAAATATTAAGAATGAATAAAAAAAAGCAGAAAAATGATAAGAAAATATCATTTTTCTGCTTATTCGTATCAAATGTATGTGTGATTATTCCTTCTCAGCAATGCATTCCATTTCTATCAACCAGCCGGGGCGGCATACTTTAGCCTCCACGATGATGCGGGGTATCTGTGGATAAAACTGCTGCATCAGTCTGTCAACCGTATGATAGTCGGAGATGTCGCGCAGATAGATGATGAAGTATTGGATATCATTCATCGTGGCATCGCCATCTTTCAGCAGGGCGCCGATGTTCTCAAGCAGTCTGCCAGTCTGGCGCACGACGTCTCCTTCATAGACCACATCTCCATGCTTGTCGATACTGGCTGTACCGGAGATAAAGTATTGTTGCTTGAACTGCTGGCTTCCTTCTGGATGGAGAGTATGGGTAGGTAGCGTAAGCCGGGTTCCTCGTTCGAAGGCTACTCCATATTCATGGGTAGGATTCAGATGATCGAGTGCCTGAAGATACTTCTTGTCCTCTTCCTTGATATGAGGGACGGTGAGGAAGTCGATGGCTACAGCTGCGTGGCGTACCGGAGTGGCACCACCGATACCCGTGCTGGCAATGTAGTGGGTGTCGGCAGTCAATCCTTCTTGGTCGAAGACATCATTGCGGGCTTCTACTACGCCTTGATAGTTTACATCGATGTTGGTGACGTATATCCAGGTGCGAACCAGGTTGCGTTCCATGGTCATATCCGTACCTTCAATAGTCTTCAGATATTTATTGAAGAGAAAATGGGTCTGCTCGTACGAATCCTTTCCCTTTGCTTCCTCTTCTGTAAGACGAAGACTGTGGAATAAGATAGGTGTAGCTTCATCCGTAGTCTTGATCAGCAGGCTCACTTTGCTGCCATTCAGTGGAGTCTGTTCCACGATAGTGAGGTTTGTACCTTTCAGAAATTCCTGATAAAGGAGAGATTCTTCTAACTCTTTTATCTGGTTCTGGGAGTCGCTGAGGAATACCTTACAATATTGCAAGGTACGGTTTTCCAGTTTCTCTGTGTCGAGATAATTACCTAGTTTTAAATACAGAAAGTTAAGGCGATCATTGAATGAACCCTTAGCTTCTGGTGATAGTATTATGTACTTGTCCATCTTGTTTTTCTTTTTACCGCCGGCAAAGGTACGGATAATATGTGAGATAAAAGAATATAGACAGGATGAAAAGATAAAAATACCGAGATATGGGGATAGGAACAGGCTGGATAGAACGGAAAAGAGGGAAATAAAGGCTTGTTTTCCTTTACTTCCCTCTATCTTTTTCTTGTTTCCTGCTTTAGAGTGATTCGAGCATACGCTTGATGACAACCTCGGCTGAAATCTCACGGTTGGCTGCCTCTGGAATCACCAGACTGTTCTTGCTCTCGATGACATCATCGGTAACAATCAGTCCACGGCGTACTGGCAGACAGTGCATGAAGCAACCGTCATTGGTCCAGCTCATGTGCTCCTCGTCGATGGTCCAGCTCATATCCTTGCTCAGAATCTCACCATACTGTGCTGGGTCTTTCACACCCGGACAGCTCCAGTTCTTGGCATAAACGAAGTCTGCACCTTCCAGCGCCTTCTTCTGGTCGTACTCCACTTTGGCATTACCTACGAACTTAGGATCGAGTTCGTAGCCTTCAGGATGAGTAACCACGAAATCAACATCGGCTGCGTTCATCCACTGAGCGAATGAGTTAGGCACAGCCTGAGGCAAGGCACGGCAGTGAGGAGCCCAGGTCAGAACTACCTTAGGACGAGCCACCTTCTTGTGCTCCTCGATGGTGATGAGGTCGGCGAATGCCTGGAGTGGGTGAACGGTAGCTGTCTCCATGGCGAAGACTGGGCGACCGCTGTACTTCACGAACTGGTTCACGATGGTCTCGGCATAATCGTAGTCGCGGTCTTTCAGACCGGCAAAGCTGCGCACACCGATAAGGTCGCAGAAGCTTCCCATCACTGGGATTGCCTCAAGCAGGTGCTCACTCTTGTCGCCATCCATGATAACGCCACGCTCTGTCTCCAGTTTCCAGGCACCTGCGTTCACGTCGAGCACGATCACATTCATACCCAGGTTCATCGCAGCCTTCTGTGTACTCAGTCGGGTACGGAGACTGTTATTGAAGAATATCATCAGCAAGGTTTTGTTCTTGCCTAACTCCTGATAACCGAAACGGTTTGCTTTCACTTCCTGTGCCTCGGCGAGTGCTGCTTTCAAGTCGCCAAGGTCTTCAACATTAAAGAATGTCTTCATTGTTATTTCGTTTTTTTATTTGTTATTTCTGATATATATTGCTCTTGAATCTTTCTTCTTGAATCTTGATGTTTGCAAAGTTTGCATGCAAATCTTGCAAACATGGCAGAAACTAAGACTTGGTACGGAGAGGGTACGGAGCAGGTACGGAGCGGATCCTGTTAGGCTCTTGTCTGTCCCTGACCTGTAATCAACCACTTGTAGGTGGTAATCTCTTCTAGTGCCATTGGTCCGCGGGCTCCGAGTTTCTGGGTACTGATGCCAATCTCTGCGCCCAGTCCGAACTGTGCGCCATCGGTAAAGCTGGTTGGAGCGTTTACATAAACGCAGGCTGCATCTACCATCGCCTGGAACTTCTTCTGGGCTGCTTCGTTGTTGGAAACAATGCTCTCGCTGTGTCCGCTTCCGTAGGTAGCAATATGGTCGAGCGCCTCATCTTCTGAAACGACGGTCTTGATACCCATCTGCATGCTGAGCCATTCAGTGTTCCAGATGCTCTTCATGTTAGCATCTGCTTCTGTTGAGTCTGCGGATTTGCAATCCGCAGTCAGCAAACCTGCCTCCTTCATCTTCGCTTCGCTTTTCTCTGCCTTATATAATAAGGTATCAGGATAGTGTCCCTTTAAGGCTTCGTAAGCCTTGGCATCTGCATGAATCTTGGTCTGTTTCTCGGCGAGACCCTCGCAGAGAGCAGGGAGGTCGCTTAATCTACTTTCATGAATCAGCAGACAGTCGAGCGCATTGCATACGCTCACTCTTCGGCACTTGGCATTGGTGATGATGCGCTTGCCCATCTCCAGATCGCCATCCTTGTCGAAGTAACAATGTACCACGCCGGCTCCGGTTTCGATAACCGGTACCTTGGCGGTATCACGAACGAAGTTGATAAGCTTCTTTCCGCCACGAGGAATACAGAGGTCGATATAGCCCACGGCATTCAGCATTTCGCCGGTAGCCTCATGGGTAGCTGGTAGAAGTGTACATACGTTTGGATCCACGCCATACTTTGTCAACACCCTGTGGATAAGTTCGACACCCGCTGAGTTTGAGGCGTTTGCATCCTTGCCACCTTTCAGTACGCAAGCATTTCCACTCTTGAAACAGAGAGAAAAAACATCGTAGGTCACGTTAGGACGTGCTTCATAAATCATACCGATAACTCCGAATGGAACGGCAACCCGCTGCAGGTGCAAACCATTTTCGAGTGTTTTGTCTTTGAGAACTCTTCCGAGCGGTGAGGGCAGGGTACTTACGTGTCTCATATCCGAAGCGATATCCTGGAGTCGCTGCTCTGTGAGCTGCAATCGGTCGTAGAGCGGGTTCGCTTTGTCCATCTTCGCCAGGTCTTCTGCGTTCGCTGCAAGGAGCGCAGGAGTCTCTGCGATGATAGCATCAGCCACCGCCTGCAGGATTTCATTACGTTGTTCGTCGCTGAGCAAGCCCAGTGTCTTGCTGGCTGCCTTCACTTTTTGGAAAGTCTCTTTCAGTTCCATTTGCTTATCCTTTCTTTCTTATAAGATAAATATGCCATGCCCCATATCCTAATTAAATGCGAGGCATGGCTTAATGATGTTGCAAAGATACACAATATTCTTGATTAAAGCAAATTTTTGCAGTTTAAACCGCCATCTTTGCTTACAAATGGATAGTTATGCAAATTTATAGCATAAAAAAGGGCGTTATAGCCTCTTTAGCCACAGATCCATTAACCTATCGTAGATGACATAACCTGTAGCGGTCTTATACACCAGCTCTTTTTCTTCCAAGACTTTGAGGGCAGCTTTGGCACTGCTGGCGCCACTCAGATGATGTTCTCTGATAAACTTGCCTGATGTCGGTTGTGCAACGATGCCTTCCTTGGCAATGGCTTTTAATAGGGTGAATTGATTCTCTGTGAAGAATTGGACAAGACTTTCGAACTGTGGCTCACGACCTTGGAGAATTGAGAGAAGGGCGGCATTAACCTGTTCGATGCTCTCAACGGTTTCCTCTGTTTCATAGAGGCGGTTCATTATACACTGAACATACCAAGTATGTCCCTCGAACAGATTGTAGATATGTTCGAAGATTTCTTCAGAAATATTTCCATCTTTCTCTTTGAAGAAATGTGAGCAGAACTTATAATATACGTCTTTTTTCAAAGGCTTCAAGCCCAACATCTCCGTGCTTTGGTAGAAAGGATGCTTGGGGGAACCGAATATCTCTGCCATCAGGTGGAACTTGCTGCCAGAGAAGATGAAGTGTACATGCTGGGCAAACTGAATGTAGGAACGCAGTAAAGCCTCCGTGCCTTTCTCTGGATATTCGGCAATCTGCTGGAACTCGTCAATGGCGATGTATATCTCCTTGCCACTCTTATTCAGGTAATTGAAGATGCTACGTATGGTTATCTCCTCTTGGGTTGGTTCGACTGTGATGGAAACGCTAGGCTCGCCTGTCAATGGATCCATGCTGAGCACTGGGCGTAAGGCACTGAAGAAAGCTATGGTCTTCTCTATAAAAGAAGCATTCTTGCGAACGATATCGTTGATGACCATGACTCCCAACAGCTCCACAAAATCGTGCAAATTCTTGGTAGCGAAAATGTCTAGGTATAGGCATACGGCATCCCTCTCTTCTTCCTGGAGATAGAAGAAGGTATTCTTGATGAGTCCCGTCTTGCCAATTCTACGAGGAGAGATAAGTGTTACGTTCCTGCCGTTCTTTAGATGAGATAAAAGGGTAGCAGTCTCTGCTTCTCGATCGCAGAAATACTCAGGACTTTCATATCCTTGATAGATGAAAGGATTCACTAATTTCTTGTTACCTAGTTTCATACGCCATTACATATTTTATGTTACAACTTTATTGTAATGGCAAAGATACGGCTTTTTTCTGAATAGAACAAATAAAAAGCCCAGAAAGTATATGCTGGGCTTAGAAATGATATAAACTTCTCAATGTTTGTCTGATATTCCCTTGGCGATTTTATATCTTATTTGTCAGGATGCGCCATGAGGTACAACTCCTTTTGTCGCTCTATCTCTCTTCTTAGGTCTTCCTCGTTTGGCAGGTAGAGCTTGTATTTGGCAGCAAACATTTGGTCGTTCTTGGCAAGAGTGGAGTATCGGGCTACATCCGAATCTGTTTCGGTACAAAGGATGATGCCGATTGTAGGGTTGTCGTCTGGTCCTTTTTTCATCTTATCGTACATCTGAAGATACATATCCATCTGTCCTACATCCTGGTAAGTGATGCGATTTACCTTCAAATCGACCAAGATAAAAGATTTGATGAGGTAATTGTAAAATACCAAGTCGATATAGTAGTCATTCTCCTCGGTTCGGATATGTTGCTGGCGAGCCACGAGCGCATACCCTTTTCCCATTTCCATCAAGAATTTCTCTAGGTTGTTGATGATGGCAGTCTCCAGTTTTGATTCTTTGAGAGAAGAGTCGGAAGGTAATCCCAAAAACTCCATGACTACAGGAGATTTGATGTATTCCAGTTTATCTTGCTGGAATTCATTTGTTTTCTCTTTCATCTCTTTCTCTACAGGTGCTTTGTCTTTTGACATAAGGAGGCGCTCATAGTACAAGGTATTGATGTTACGACTCAATGTGCGGTAGCTCCAACCTTGCTCGAAAGCTTCCTTTGCATACCAATCCCTTGCTCGTTTGTCTTCGATGCGAATAAGTCGCTCGTAATGTGACCATGGAAGTAAATGTAATACTTGCTTTCTGAATTCCTCAGACACTGTCTGATGAATTTCTAATTCTTTGAATAATAGGAAGAACTTCTTGAAATTTATGAGGTTTGTCTCAGAGAACCCTTTCCCAAATTCCTCTGTAAGTGCAGCGGATGCCACCTCAATAATATGCTTTCCATACTCAGCCCTTGCTTCTCCGTTCTGCTCCTCTTCTACAATACGTTTCCCTATTCTCCAGTTTCTTTCTACCAGAGAATAATTGACGGCAGCGAAAGCTTTGCTCCTTGCTTTGCTGACAATTGTCTTCAAATCATTTACGAGAAACTTCTCTCCTCCTTTATATGAGTGCTCCATCTGCTTCATAATTATGCCTTGTTTTATGTATGATGAGTGCAAAGATACGCTTTTTTATTGGTAAAGCACAAAAATATGGTTAAAAAGTTTGCGGAAACCAAAACTTTTGCTATCTTTGCATCGTCAAACCCTTGCTGAAAGCCCTCGTGGGTGGGATGCTTAGGGAGACACATATACATAAAAGGCGTAACTGTACGCTTTGGTTTTGACTGTGTGGAATTCTCGCAAAGTTCAACGATAAGTCAAGAACAAAGCAACGGGAACGCCCCTTGGGTGTATTGTATGCATTCCTTTCAAGATGCAGTATCCATTTCTATGGATGGATTGTATCTTGTGGGATGATTATATATACATTTACGTGGGGCTTTCAGCGTTGCTCGTTTCGACTTATCGGGCAATGCGAGAAGCCTCACACAGTGGAACGAGTGACAGACTGGCTCCACGTTTCTTTTTTTGTGTATGGGTGGTTAAACTTTTTTTAAGCACGAGGAGCCACGTGAGGAGGGTTGTTTAAGCATGCCATACAATGGATTCAGCTATGAATAGTGTTCTATCATAATTCCGACGTACATGCAATATAGTAGAAAAGGTTAAATATGAATCAAAATCGAGGCTGATTCGCTAGTATTTGCAATTTGGCAAGCAGGTGCGTTTTTGGCCTTTTGAAACAAATAATAAATGATAGTGAATTAAATAATAAGTAGTATATGAAAGTAGATGAAGATATATTAAAGAAAGATTTGCTCCAGTTGCTAAGTGAAATGGAACTCTTTGATTATTATCGAGGAAGCAAGAAACTTCATTTAAATAGTTTTTCTCTTAAGAGTGCAGAATTTAAGGAAGGACAGTATGCAAATGAATGTAACTTTCACGTCATTGGCAAGTGTAATTATGTAGAACACCATGATTCTGATTCTGAGGGAATTGAGAGTCTATCACCAGGTGGAATACAGAGATGTTCTGTGTATATAAAGACAGAAGGTGATAAGGTATGTCGTGGTATGAGATACCGTGTAGATATCTTTGTGTATTAGAAGCATTTTTGTTATAATGAAACAAAAAGTATGATGGATACAGATAAGAATGCATTTTTGAAAGAGCATGGATGTTGTTTTTATCTATCAAATGATGGTAAAACTCAATTATGTGCCGTCGACAGTGAACAGTGGAAAGATGCTTTTGTGGCAATTTTGACAGACGAGTTAGTTTGTATGCGCCATGCTGAAACAAATGAGTTTAAGGGAGAACGTACCAACAGGCAAGTTTGGTCAGAGATAAAGCATCTTAATCGTTATGGGAATTGTCAGGTGAGTGAAATCGCAGTAGAAAATGCCAACGCGATGTTGAAAGAATACGTTTTTGATTACATAAATAATCATTAGTTATGAGAAAAATAGTGTTGTTATATATGTTGCTGCTTTGTTGTGGTTTAGCCAAGGCACAGGTTCTATGTGAAGTCACCTATTCTGCGTACATTAATGGTATATGGGGCGCATGGAGTCAAAAATATACAGATTATTATTATGGACGTTTTTCGGAAGTTTATCATATTGGAGACAATCATCATCCTTCTGAGTATAGCTGGAAGTTGACTTTGCATGATTTCGTACGACCAGACTCAAAGCAGATAAAAGAGCATTATAAAAAGAAAGAAGAATGGGAATATAGTGGGACTTTAGAGTATTATGTATCTGATGCATACCCTACATCTTTGTCACAGCTAAAGGCATTTGGTTATTTGGCGGTGACACCTTGGTTACATGACGTTTCCAAAGGTCAAACGCCTTGTGTAAAAAGAAGGCAAAAAGTAACCGTAAAAATATTGCCGTATAAGGATTACCCACATTATTACAATGTTTTTTATAATGATGTCGATAATAACGAGTTTAACCAAGGTTTTGCTGTCCATTTTTGGACTAATCCTTTAAATTGGTAGGGCATGGAGAAAAAATATATAATTTCAAGGCGTGAATTCTTTAAGAATACTGCTAAAGGTTTATTGCCGTTCTTAGGTTGTTTGATTGTGCCTGGGAATGTGTTGGCAAACAAAATGTTGAGTGAAGAGACACCGCAGACTTGTAATGGCTCATGTTATGGATTATGTACTACATCTTGTACAAATGGTTGTAAGTCTGGCTGTAAAGGATGTCAAGGTGGTTGTCAGACAACATGTACTACATCTTGTGGTAGTGGTTGTGGACAAGGTTGTGCGAGTACATGTCAGTCAGATTGTGGAATTATGTGTTCACAGACTTGTCAACAGAGTTGCAGCAACGAATGTATATATAATTGTGGCAATAACTGCTTATCAACTTGTACAGGAGGTTGCGGCCGTGGTTGTAGCGGTAATTGCCGTGGTGACTGTACAGGAACTTGCCGTGGAAGCTGTGGATTAGGATGCTCTAATGGTTGTTCTGGCGGTGTTGTATTTGTTAGTTATTAATAGTAAATGGAAAAGATCAGAACAAGTCGCAGTGAATGGCAATCAGGCATCGCCAAGAATATCACCTTCATCGTCACCAAGGATTGTCAATTGGCTTGTAAATACTGCTACCTCGTGGGAAAGAACACGAAAGAGAGAATGTCCTGGGAGGTTGCTAAGCAAGCCATTGACTATGTGCTTGACCATGAGGACGAGATGAAGGAGGAGAGCGTGATATGGGACTTTATAGGCGGCGAACCCTTTCTGGAGATAGACCTTATCGACAAGATATGCGACTATCTCAAGGTGGAGATGTTCCGCAGAAGCCATCATTGGTTCAACTCCTATCGCTTCTCTTTCTCCACAAATGGCATCAATTACGGAACAGAGAAAGTACAGCGATTTATCCAAAAGAACCGACAACATCTCTCCATCGGAATCACTATCGATGGTACCAAGCAGAAACATGATCTCAATCGTATTTGGAAGACTCGGGATATGGAGAAAGGCATCATGCCCAGGCCTGAGGAAGAACGAGGGTCTTATGAGGATGTGGTAAAGAATATCCCTTTGTGGCTAGAACAGTTTCCTAATGCGAGTACCAAGGTGACTATAAGCAGTGCCGATATTCCTTATATCAAGGATAGTGTGTTGCATCTCTATTCGTTGGGTATTCATGAGGTGAATATCAACTGCGTATTTGAGAATGTATGGGAAGAAGGGGATGACAAACTCTTCGAGGAACAACTCATGCTGTTGGCGGATGCGATAATCGATGGTGGCTATTACGAAGACTATGCCTGCTCGTTCTTTACTGAGCACATGGGCAAGCCGATGGACTGCCACTTACAAAATCAGAACTGGTGTGGAGCTGGTAAGATGCTCGCAGTGGATGCGGAGGGTAACTTTTATCCCTGCACCCGATTTGCCCAGTATTCTCTACGTAGCAAGAAAGCATGGATTATCGGTAATATTCATGATGGCATTGACCAGAATAAACTCCGACCGTTCTTGACCTTAGACCGTTGTACGCAGTCCACACAAGAGTGCATCGATTGTGAAGTGGCTGAAGGCTGTGCCTGGTGTCAGGGAGAGAACTATGATGCCGCCGATACACCGACCATCTACCAGCGTGCCACAGCCATCTGCAAGATGCACAAGGCAAGGGTGCACGCTAACAATTACTATTGGAACAAACTTTATCGTAAACTGGAGAAAGCATGATACAATACATTGTGATTTTATTGGATGATACCTCGGTATCGTTCTGTCATTATCCGAACAAAAAACAGGAGCGTAGGCTGATGCCTTTGGATACCTTGAAGGCAGGCATTCTCTATGCGATGAAGGAAAACCTCAGTGTGCAGTTCGTCTATCCCGATTATCCTCTCCCTGCGGAATATGAGGCGGCGATAGAGTGCATTGACCATGTAAAGATAAAGCCTTTGGTCGTATCTGATGGTGCGGATGTTGTGGTGTTGGATGGTATGGAAGAGGCTGAACTACTCGTAAGAAAAGGCGCGAAGTATGCCACTTCTTATGTATTGAGAATAGACAAAGATTCTTTGTTCGCCCAGTCTTCCCTTATTGTGACTATATTAAATAAGGTGGCTCGTTTGAATATTGTTATAACGGACTTAGAACGTTTTTCTAATGCAGACTTTGACGCTTACAAATTATGGCTTCAGGATATCAATAAGTCTGTTGCGAGTCTTTATGTGGATGGTAAATCACCGCAACTCAATTTGCTCACTGACCGTATGATGCTTGATGGGATGAACAACTGTGGGGCAGGGGATACATGCCTCACCTTGGCTCCAGACGGCAACTTCTATGTGTGTCCCGCCTTCTATCTTTCGGAAGACGGATATTCGGTGGGAAGTCTGCACAATGGACTGGATGTGAGGAATCCGCAGCTCTATAGGCTTGATCATGCACCCATCTGTCGCCATTGTGATGCTTACCAGTGCAAGCGTTGCATCTGGTTGAATCGCAAACTGACGTTGGAGGTGAACACCCCGAGCCATGAGCAGTGTGTAGTGGCGCATTTGGAGCGGAATGAGAGTCGTAACTTGATGCAGACTTTGCGCAGGTATGGCGAGTTTCTTCCCGACAAGGAAGAAATCAAGGAAATTTCTTATCTTGATCCTTATGATATGAGGAATGAGTGGAACAATCAATAACTATTAAAGATATAACTGTATATGGCAATAAGAAAAGTAGTAGGTCAAGTGACCATAGAAGAAAGAAACGAGATTCAGCAACTCTTTGAGCGCCGCAATGGTTTGAATGAACTGGCAAAAATCTTGACGGCAGACAACCATGAGCTCTATGAGAAGCTGGTCAAGGATATGGGGGAAACAGGTACAAAATTCCAAAGCTGGTGGGAGCGCATGGGCGAGAAATACCAATGGGAGAGCATTGAAGGTGGCAACTGGGAAATCAACTTCGAGACATGTGAAATCTATTTAGTGGGAGGAAGCGTATGATGGCAAACCATTTGTTAATGATAGGAACATCCGAACTGTTGCTTATCGCAGCCTTGGTACTTCTGCTCTTTGGTGGAAAGAAATTGCCAGAGATGATGAAGGGCTTGGGACAAGGTGTGCGCAGCTTCAAGGACGGAATGAGAGAAGTTACAGAACCTGAGGACGATAATGCTGCAAAGCAAACAAGTTCATCTGCTGGCAAGCATAATGATGCAAAAACACAGCCAAAGGATGTTCGTCAGGCAGATTCTTCTATAAACGAGAATGATGGAAAAGGAGAATAATCAGACCCCACTGATGACATTCGGAGAGCATCTTGAGGTATTCCGCAAGATGCTCTTCCGTGTTTTAGTCGTGGCGATAATCATAGCTATTGTTATATTCTGTGCCAAGGACACGACCTTTTCATTATTACTGGCACCGAGCGGCAGCGACTTTTCTACCTATCAAGTGATAGAACGGTTGGCGAGAGAAATAGGGATAGATTTTCATTTTGAGCCGTACCATGTGCAATTAATCAATACGGAACTGTCGAGCCAGTTTATGACGCATGTCTCAATCTCCTTCTATCTTGCTTTGTTGTTCTCCCTGCCGTATGTAGTGATAGAGCTATATCGCTTTATAGCTCCTGCTCTCTATGAGAATGAGCGGCGATATTCCGCATCAGTGGCCATAGCGGTATATCTGCTTTTTATGCTCGGCGTGCTGATGAGCTATTATGTCTTGTTTCCTTTCGCCTTGCGTTTCTTGGGAACTTATCAGGTGGCGGCAAGTGTAGTGAACCAGATAAACCTATCCTCCTATATTTCCACCTTTATCACTTTGACACTGATGATGGGGTTGGTATTTCAGATACCTGTGTTTTCATTCTTTCTCGCCAAACTTGGTATCCTCCATGCCGATTTTATGAAGCAATACCGTCGCTATGCCTTTGTGGCGACAGCTATCATAGCAGCCGTCATCACTCCTCCTGACCTTTTCACCTGTTGTATGGTTACGCTCCCGATGTATGGGCTTTATGAATTGAGTATACTGATAGTAAGGAGGGTAGAGAGATAGTTGTTTGTAGAAAGGCGGGACGACGTACCGCCTTTTTGACATGCTAAACTGCGATAGATTGCAAATGAATTAGTCCGCACGTTTAAAGCACATTTTTTGTTTATATTCTCTTTAACCACAGATCCATGAATCTGTCGTAGATGATGTAGCCTTCATTGGTCCTATATATCTATATTCTCAATTTTCTGCCATTTCATTTGCCCGTTTCATTTTCTTTTTGTATTTTTGCCCCTCTAAACATTATATATACAATTAACTTGATAAAATGATACGACTTATGGGCAATATAAAGACGATATTGGCAGGCTTGTCCTTGACAATGGCTGTGGGGATGCCGGCAGCGGCGAGTGATGAACTTACAATGGTAGTAGGTACCTATACCGACCAGAGTACTTCTGACGGAATGTATGTTTATCGTTTCAACCAAAGTACAGGGAAATCGCAGTTGGTGGGCAATGTACAGGCAGGCAACCCTTCGTTTCTCATGATGAATCATGATGCAAATCGGGTTTATGCCGTGAGCGAATATGATGATGGGCGACAAGGACTCGGGGCTTTCATCCTCAATAAGAAGGAGGGAACGATGACTCCGCTTGGGTATCAGAAGTGCGGAACGAAGGCTACTCGACAGGAAAACAAGATGCCGGGTGCGGCACCATGCAATGTGATGCTGTATGGTGGATATGTAGTGACATCCAATTATAATGGGGGTGATATTTCCGTATTCCCAATCAAGGAAGATGGAAGTGTGGCGCCAGAATCGCAATATTTCGATATGCATCGGGAGGGGAGCGGCGTGGTATCGCATATCCATTGCTGCCAGATGACTCCTGATCATCAATATATGCTTGCCAATGATTTGGGGAATGACTGTATCTGGCGCTTCCAGGCAAATGATGGAAAGGAATTTTTATCTAATCCTGTTCTTGCCTATCAGGCACCTAAAGGAACGGGACCACGCCATCTTGTATTCAACTCAAAAGGCAATGTGGCTTACCTGATAGGCGAACTGGATGGCACGGTAACCGTATTGGGATATAACAAGGGCACCTTGCAGGAGTTGCAGCGCATACAGGCATCGAAGACCCGTACGCTTGGAAGTGCCGATATTCATCTGTCTCCTGACGGTCGCTTCCTCTATGCATCCCATCGGTTAACCGATGAGGGCATCTCGGTATTTGCCGTAGATAAGAAATCGGGTCTGCTCACAAAGATAGGCTTCCAACCTACAGCTGCCCATCCTCGCAACTTCGCCATCACGCCTAACGGACAGTTCATGCTTGTGGCGTGCCGTGACAGTCATGTGATTCAAGTTTTCAAGCTCAATAAGAAAACAGGAATGATGGTTGATACGAAGCAGGATATAAAGGTTGGAAAACCTGTGTGCGTGCAGTTTACAAATTAATACGCTTGGGGTCTTGCCAAGCATTTGCTCTGATTAACCTATCACATTGCATAGTCGGTTGATGGCTGCATCAAAAGTGGTGAGGTCTTTGGCTCGCTTTCTGATGGCTGTCTTGTAATTATAGATGGTTTGCGTAGAATAGAACAGGAGGGTGGCCAGTTCCTGTCCATCCGTAATTCCTAGTCGCATCAGTGCATAGATACGCAGTTCCTTGGTGAGACTGTTAGGGGCAGGGAGAACAATCTGCTTTTCTGGCAACAGCAGTTGGTTGAACTCTTCCACGAAATTCGGATATAAGTCAATGAATGCCTTGTCGAAGCGAATATAGAAGTTGGCAGCCTCTTCTTCTGCCAGCTTGTAGCTGCTGATGGCTGTCAGAAGATCGGCAGTTTGTTTTGCCTTGATTTTGCGGCTTACCAATTTGCGATAATCATCCAGTTTCTTGATATATACGGCACTGATGTCCAGGAATAAATGCATATAGGTCTCTCTTCGCTTATTGGTGTTGAGCAGTTTCTGGTTCAGTTCGTCCAAGAGTGTATTTTGGCTTTTTATCTCCCTACGGCTCTTGACCAGACGCTTGTTCATCTTGAATGCAAAGAAAGCCATGGCAAGGAATCCTAGCGACAGGATACTCACGATGACGAGGGATGCTGTTACGATGCGGTTCTTGCGTACTTCTGCCTGATGGTTCGTTTCTGTGATAAGGGGAAGCATGCGGGAAATCTCAACCATGCGGAGACGGTTGTTGTAGAATTGGGCATCCTCCATGGAGCAATAGATGTATTTGGCAACCCTCTTTGCATAGGAGGCATCCTTATTATATAGATAGGTGGAAAGTTCCTGAAGGGCAAGATTCTCCTTCAGGGGACATATCTGGTCTGAGATGGCTGCTTCTACAATATACTTTTCATATAAATCCTTTTGGTCGGTATCATAATAATAGCGGGCAATGCAATATGCCGATGAGGCATATACACGGCTGTTCAGGGGACTGGCTGAAAGCGCCTTCATGTAGAACTGAAGCATCTTTTTGCTTGTACGCTGCTTTAGATATTCAAACTCTCCTGAAAGATAGTAATAAAGAGCGGATTCCTTGTTGCCGATATGCTCAAGAGTCTTGCCTAAATAAAAACGTTTCTTGGCTAACAATCCTTCTTGAAATTCCGACTTGTGGCAAAAAGATTCCCAGTAGTTATATACCCAAGCCAAGGTATAATAATAGTATTGCAATAACTTAGGTGACATTTTCTCCACATCCATTGCGAGCATTAAGTCTTCTGCCTGGCTGTAGAAACCGCCTGTTGACAGCACTGCTGCGCGATTGATTTTATTCAGGTTGACGAAATAATCATCCTGAAGTTGTACTGCCAGCTGGTAGCCCTTCTTGGCGTATGTCATGGCAGAGTCGTAACGGTAGGTATAATACTCCCTGTAGATCTGGTTATAGAGACTAAGCTGGTTGTGCTTGTCGGAAGTCGTATATAGTTGCTTTTTGAGTCTTAGCAGTTTCGCTTCTTTTCTTTGGGTAAACTTGCTTCGCTGAGCGATGTAACTGTCTAAACGATGGAACAGCTGTTCCTCGTTTACGGAAGAAGCACTTGCCATTAATGGCATAAGCATCATTAAGAACCACAATACTACTTTCATAACTATCTTTTTAATTGTTATTGTTACTATCAGATAGGCTATAAGAAAGCCTTAGAGTTGTATTTCTCTGCAAAGATACTACTTTTGTTCCTCTTTTTATCATCTACTCTATTAAAAAGTATTAATATCTTTGGTAGCTTGATTATTAATAGGTTATGAACTTGAAAAACCTGGCATTTATCTACTCGTAACCTACACACGATGCCAATGTCTGAAAAATCTCCTTAACTTTGCAACCGCAATCGAATCCCATTCGGTGGCAAGTGAAATCATGTCAAAATAAGAATAAACAACTGTAAGATTATGAACTTAAGAATCCGTACATTTTCTATGGCTTTGGTAGCGATGTCTGCTGCAAGCCAAGTGTATGCACTTCCTTCCGACGAATCTGAAAACAAGGAGAAAAAGGAAGAGCGTAATGTGATGCTCAACGCATCTGATGCCAACAAGCCTCGTGAAATCCAGATAGGATTGCCAAGCGAGGATGTAACCGTATATGAGAACGGTCTTCCAGCCGTTTACTCTTCTTCCGTACACAGACTGTCTGCACATTGGCGTAGCGATGCCTCACTGAAAGGTACCGACTTGATGACTCCATCTGAGTCTGCCATTGCTACTGGTAATATTGCGTACGCAGTTTCTTCTTTCAGCGAGTTGGGACAGAAAGAGTTCAAGGGCAAGCTCAACTATAAGGCAAACCATTTTGGTATGCAGAATGTAGATCTCAACCTGTCTGGTGGAATCGGTGACAATTGGCTTTATACTGCCAGTATGTATCAGAATTTCGATCCAGGTAGTTTCAAGCTTCGCTTTACTGATTATGCCGACCGTACCCAACTTTATCATTTCGGTATCACTCGCATCTTGAATGATGGAAAGGGACGTGTCTCCTTATTATATAAGTATTCCAACAGCAAGAACCCTGGCAATTTTGCCAATGCAGCCCCATTTATCTATTCAGGTGACGGCAGTATCAAGAAGATTGATGGCTTTGACCCTGGTATGGACTCATACGTGCAGCGTCAAGGTTCTTTCCAATACTTGAATACAAAGTCAGGAAAGATGGAGACATGGAATATGAGCGATGGCAGTGAGAATCATGACAACGAGATTGCCCTCATCAGCCAGTATCAGTTTGATAATGGATGGTTGTGGAAATTCAACGCCAAGTATATGGATGCTCCACGTGCCAATTTTGTGGATTACGGAGGAAGTACCATCTCTAAGGTGAGCGAGGCTGATGGCTATCAGCTTTCTGATGGGTCTGCCTACAGTGGCTATATAGAAGGCCGTCGCACCTGGTTGCATGTTGGTAAGGTGAGCAATGCGCTTTTGACTACCGAAATCTCCAAGCAGTTGAACAACCATAAGTTAATGATTGGTTTGAACGAGTGGTATTACCATCTCAATTACTATTCGTCTTCGTTCCAGTGGGCAGGCACCGTAGAAGCTTATCCACGCACATTGAGCCAGATGTATGTCAATCCGCTTGATCCTACACAGACAGCTCATCGTTCTGAGACTTTCGGCTATAATGAGTTGAGTCCAGAATACACTAAGGGATCTGAGAATAAGTTGGCACTCTACTTTACCGACGAATGGAAGGTAAGTCCTAAGTTCAAGGTGTTCTATGGTGGTAGATTGGAGTACTACCGCATGTCTGCCGAGCAGATTTCTACTCCACGTTTCTCAGGATTCCACATGGGTAACTATAATACATACGCCACTGCTGCTGATGGTTCTGTTGTTGCTACCGAGCACAGCATCGAAGCAAAGAACGTAACCAAGGATAAATTGAATTATGCAGCCACTTTGCAGTTGACGTATAACCTTACCCGCCAGTTTGGTCTGACAGCCGATGCTACCATCGCCACCCGTTTCCCACGCATCAGCGAGTATGCAGGAACAGGACCTACCGAGGAGCAGTATAAGCGAGTAACCATTCCATTGATTCGTGGTGGTATTTTCTACAAGAACGATTGGATTGACCTTTCTTCAATGGTGACCTACATTTCAAAGTCGAACAATATCGACCAGCAGAATCTTACCAAGCCTGGCACAACAGAGGGCAAGACCGTGTTGCTCATCTATAATATCCAGACTTTGGGTTGGACAACCTCGGCAGAAATCAATCCGTTCAAGAACTTCCACATGCATGCACTCTTCACCTATCAGAAGCCGGTGTATAAGAACTATAATGCAAGTGTAACGTTCAGTGACGGTCAGTCTATGGGAGTGAATGCCAATAACATGATTGTCAAGGAGATTCCTCAGGTTCTTATCGAGTTGGATCCTAAATACGACATCACCAAGAATCTGAATGCCTGGTTGAGCTTCCGTTACTTCGGTAAGACCTATGCCAACCTTCAGGAGGCACTCTATTTCAATGGTCACTGGGAGACTTTCGGCGGAATCAACTGGAATGTGAACAAGAAGCTGAGCCTTGGCGTGAGTGTCATCAATATCTTCAACGAGAAGGGTGCCAAGGGTACCATTAGTGGATCTGAGCTGATTACCAAGCAGGAAGCCGGAAAATATGAAGGCAAGTACATGAGTGGTAGCTATCTCCGTCCGTTCACGGTGGAATTCTCTGCAGGAATCAAATTCTAAGATAATAACGAAAGAATTATAGCGTTTAATTATAACATAGCAATCACATAAAAACCAAAGAACAATGAAAAAGGTATTTATGATTATCGCAGCGATGTGTATGACATCTATCATGGCATCTGCTCAAAAGACCATCAGAGTGTCAACAGACAAGACCGACCTCGTGATGCAAGTTTCTCCTAAGGGTCGCCTCTACCAAGTGTATCTGGGTGACAAGTTGAAGAATCCTTCTGATTACAATCAGCTGAAGTGGGATGTATATGCGGCTTCTGATGGTTCCGTCTGCCAGCGAGGTCATGAGGTTTATGCAACCTCTGGTGCTGAAGATTTCTTCGAGCCGGCAGTGGCAGTGACCCATGCAGATGGTAACATGACCACCTATTTGTATTACCAGTCTTCTGAAGAAAAGGCTATCAGTGGAGGTGTTGAGACCATCATCACTCTTAAGGACAAGGTGTATCCGCTGACCGTAAAGCTCCACTATGCAGCTTACCCTAAGGAGAACGTCATCAAGGCATGGAGCGAAATTTCTCATAAGGAGAAAGCTCCGGTTACGCTTTGGAGATATAGCTCTACAATGCTTTATTTCAAGGCAAACAAGTATTTCGTTACCAGTTATCATAGCGACTGGGCTAAGGAAGGACAGCCTGAGACTTGCCAGTTGACTGCTGGTAAGAAAATTGTTGATACCAAGTTGGGTACCCGTGCAGCCATGCAGGAGGAGCCTTTCTTTGAACTGGGATTCGATGAGCCTGCCAAGGAGAATGAGGGCAAGGTGATGCTTGGAACCATCGGATGGCCTGGCAACTTCCGCTTTACCTTCGAGGTAGATAATGTGGGAGCCCTTCGTGTTATTCCTGCCATCAATCCATACGCCTCTAATTATAAGCTGAAGGCTGGTGAGACGTTCACTACCCCTGAGTTTATCTTTGCCATGAGTGATAATGGTATTGGTGAGGCTTCCCGTAATTTGCACAATTGGGCTCGCCAGTATCAGGTAAACATGGGTATGGAAGATCGCCTTACGCTCTTGAACAACTGGGAGAATACCGGCTTCGACTTCAACCAGCAGAGTCTTGCTGAGTTGATGAAGGATGCCAAGGACCTGGGTGTAGATATGTTCTTGCTTGATGATGGTTGGTTTGCCAACAAGTATCCTCGCAAGGACGACCATGCAGGTCTCGGCGACTGGGAGGCTACCAAGAGCAAGCTGCCTGATGGAATACCTGGATTGGTAAGAGATGCCAAAAAGGCTGGTGTGAAGTTTGGTATTTGGATTGAGCCAGAAATGGTGAATCCTAAGAGTGAACTCTTTGAGAAGCATCCCGACTGGGTGATTATGCAGCCAAAGCGTGATACCTATTATTACCGCAACCAGCTGGTACTTGATATCAGTAATCCTAAGGTACAGGATTATGTGTTCGGCATCGTGGATCGTATCATGACGGAGAATCCGGATGTGGCTTACTTCAAGTGGGACTGCAACAGTGTGATTACCAATATCTATTCTCCATATCATAAGGAGAATCAGGGTAATTTCTATATCGATCATGTCCGTGGTATCTACAAGGTGCTTACCCGTATTCATAACAAGTATCCTAAGTTGCCGATGATGCTTTGCTCAGGTGGTGGTGGCAGAATGGATTACGAGATGCTGAAGTATTTCACTGAGTTCTGGTGTTCAGACGATACGGATCCATACGAGCGCCTCTACATCCAGTGGAGCCTGTCAAAGTTCTTCCCAGCCAAGACTATGGGTTCGCATGTAACTAACTGGAACAAGAATACCAGTGTGAAGTTCCGCACCGATGTTTGCAGTTCATGTAAGTTGGGCTTTGATATCGACCTCAAGTCGCTTACTGCTGATGACTACAAGTTTGTGCAGAATGCAGTCAAGAACTACGATAGCATGAAGCCGATGATTCTGGAGGGCGACCAGTATCGCCTGGTTTCTCCATACGAAGGCAACCACTGTGCCATTAACTATGTAAGTAAGGACAAGCAGCGTGCCGTTCTCTTTGCTTACGACTTGCATCCACGCTACAAGGAGCCTGTGATGAATGTGAAGATGCAGGGATTGGATGCCGATAAGGTTTATACCGTAAAGGAGACCAATCTGATGCCTGGCAAGGAATCTGATTTGGAGTGCAATGGCAAGCAGTACAGCGGTGACTATCTGATGAAAGTCGGCTTGAATGTATTCGGTCAGACCGATGGAATCAGCCACGTATTGGTATTAGAATAACGTATCAACTATTCATAATGTAAACGAAAAGCAGCAAAGTCTATAATAGGCTTGCTGCTTTTTTAGGTTTCTGTATTTCTTATCCCTAATGATTTTACTTGTTTTGCGGTCTTGCCACAAATTCTGTATGAAGGGTCTCCATCGGATGTTCCTTCAGATTGATGAGAATGTTTGGCGTATTGCCATTGGCGATGATCACCTTGATGCCGGCATTGGCTACGTCGTGGGCGGTCTTTACCTTTGATGTCATACCGCCTCTGCCGTGGCTGCTCTTGCTGGCAAGGATATACTCGCTGATGTCGCGGTCGTAATAAACCGATGGGATGATGCGGGTGGTTGGCTCGTTTGGGTCGCCATTGTAGATGCCATCCACATTACTTAATAGAATCAAAGTGTCGGCATTCATCATCTTGGCAATCAAGCCAGACAACTCATCGTTATCGGTAAACATCAGCTCGGTGATGCACACGGTATCGTTCTCGTTGACGATAGGGAGCACGTTGTTTTCCAGCATCACCTGCATGCAGGCTTCCTGGTTCTTATACTGCTCCTCGGCACCGAAATTCTCCTTCATGGTCAATACCTGGCCTATCTTGATCTTGTATTCGCGGAAAAGGTTGTAATAGAGACCAACGAGTTTCACCTGTCCGATGGCAGAGAACAGCTGGCGTTGCTCCACGCTATCCAGATGGTGGTCAACGTGCAGTTCGGCTCTTCCGGCAGCCACGGCACCAGAAGATACCAGAATCACCTCATAGTCGTGCTTTCTGAGCCAGACAATCTGATCCACAATTGCCGACATTCTCGTTACATCCAGTTTTCCGTCTTCTCGGGTCAGCACGTTGCTGCCCACCTTTACTACGATTCTTTTTCCCATTTTATGCTGATATTTAGTTGGAGCAAAGGATTTGAAAATTCAAATCCTTTGCTCCAACAATCATTATTTCTTTTTATTGTCTTTTTCTCGAATCTCTACTCTTCGAATCTTGCCGGAGATGGTCTTTGGCAATTCATCTACGAATTCGATGATGCGAGGATATTTATAAGGAGCAGTCTCGTGCTTCACATGATCCTGCAGCTTCTTGATGAGGTCTGGACCTGCCATACTCTTGTATTCATCCTTCAGTACGACGGTAGCCTTGACTACCATGCCGCGGATTGGGTCTGGCACACCGGTGATGGCGCACTCTACTACGGCAGGGTGAGTCATCAGGGCATTCTCTACCTCGAAAGGACCGATACGGTAACCCGAACTCTTGATCACATCGTCGATTCTGCCCTCAAACCAGAAGTAGCCTTCCTCATCACGCCAAGCCATATCGCCCGTGTGATAGAAACCATCATGCCAAACTGATTTGGTCTGCTTCTCGTCACGATAGTAATATTTGAAGAGGCCGATAGGCTTGTTGTCGCCGATGCGGATGCAAATCTCGCCCTTTTCACCATCCTCGCATTCCGTCATGTCTGGGCGAAGGATGTGAACGTCATATTGTGGATTTGGCTTGCCCATGCTTCCTGGCTTTGGCTTGATCCAAGGGAAGGTTCCCAATGTCATGGTGGTCTCAGTCTGTCCGAAGCCCTCGTAAATCTGAACACCAGTCAGCTTCTGGAAGGTCTCTGCCACGGATGGGTTCATTGCCTCACCCGCAGTGGTGCAGTATTCAAGACTGCTGAGGTCATACTTAGAGAAATCCTCCTGAATCATGAAGCGATAGATGGTAGGAGGGGCACAGAAAGAGGTGATGTGGTACTTCTCAATCTGGCGCATGATCTTATCTGCCGTAAACTTCTCGTGATCGAAGACGAAGACGGTGGCTCCGGCAAACCATTGTCCGTAGAGCTTGCCCCATACAGCTTTGCCCCAACCGGTATCGGCTACGGTAAGGTGGATGGAGTTCTCGTGTAGATTGTGCCAATATACACCCGTGGTCAGGTGACCGAGGGCATAGAGGTGTTCGTGTGCTACCATCTTAGGCTCGCCAGTGGTTCCAGATGTGAAGTACATCAGCAGGGTATCCTCATTAGAGTTTACATGTTCTGGGCGAACGAAAGGAGCACATTCGTTCCATTCCTTCATCCAGTCGTGGAAACCTTCAGGGATGTCCGGACCGATACTAATCAATGTCTTGACAGTCGGACTCTCTGGCATTGCCTCGTTAATCTGCTCTACCACGTAATCATCGCCGCAGCAGATGATAGCCTTTACGCTTGCTGCATTGTTGCGGTAAACGATGTCGTGCTTGGTAAGCATGTGGGTGGCAGGGATGGCTACGGCGCCCAACTTATGGAGGCCGAGCATGGCAAGCCACCACTGGTAGTGACGCTTCAGAATCAGCATCACCTTATCATCGTGACCGATACCGAGACTTTGGAAGTAAGCGGCAGCCTTGTCGCTCTGCTCCTTCAGGTCCTTGTATGTGAAACGGATTTCCTCACCTCGTTCGCTTGCCCAAAGCAGCGCCACGTGGTCTGGTTTGATCTTTGCCCATTCGTCCATCACGTCGTAGGCGAAGTTGAAATCTTCTGGTATGATAAACTCCAGATGCTCCTTGAAGTCTTGCTCTGAAGTGAATTTTGTCTGTTTTAGAAATCTCTCGATCATAGTTACTCTTCTAAATAATGATATAAGGAAACTTAAATGATGATGCAAAGGAACTTGGCTGGCTCACCATTAAGTGAGCGGAAACAATGCGACTTTCTACTGTCGAAGTAGATGCTGTCGCCAGGGTTCAGCACCATCACCTTCTCTTCGATGGTAACTTCGAGCTGTCCCTCTATCACATAATCATATTCCTGTCCGTCGTGTCCGTTCTTGTTCGGCTTCTTGTCGCCTGGCAACGGATCCACCTGTACCATAAACGGATTCACCTTTCTATCCTTGAATCCTACGGCAAGGCTCTGGTATTTATACTGGTTGTTGCGGTCTATCTCCGGTCCCTGTCCCTTGCGGGTTACGTAGTATCCCTTCATGCGAGGTTCCTCGCCGAAGAGCAATACGTCGAGGTCGATGCCGTATCGCTTGGAAATTTTTGAAAGTCGATACACAGAAGGGTCGGCTTCTCCCGACTCAATCTTGAGATAGTGGTCAAGACTGATTTCGCAAAGTTCAGCCACCTCCTCTGCAGGAATGTTGAGAACCTCGCGGAGACCTTTCAGTCTTTCACCGATTTGCTTAATTGCTTCGTCCATAATCGAATATTTTATTGGTTGTTTTATCTTTTTCCTGCCAGCAAACCATTGATCACTGCGCTGGTAAAGCCGCCCTGTTCCATGGTGTTGAGGCCCTTGATGGTGCAGCCGCCAGGAGTAGTAACCTTATCAATGGCAGCCTCTGGGTGTTCGCCTGTTTCCTGAAGCAGCTCTACGGCACCCTTGATGGTCTGCAAGACAATCTTCTGGGCATCCTTAGCCTTGAATCCCATCTCTACGCCGCCTTCCACATTGGCTCTTACATAGCGCATGGCGTAAGCGATGGCACACGACATGGCGGTGGCAGCAGGGAAGAGGCGTTCTTCCATGATGAGGCTTTCGCCCAATTCATCGAAGATTTCTGTAATTTGCTGGGTTTCTGTGGCAGATGCATCTACAGGAGTGATGAAGGTCATCGACTGCTTGTAGGCGATGGCGATGTTTGGCATCACGAGGAAGAAGGTTGGGGTGATACCATCCTTGTCCAGCCACTCCTTGATGTTGGCTGATGGCACACCGGCTGCAACGACTACGAGTTTCTGATTCTTGTAGTTGAGTGCATCCTTGATACCCTTCAATGTCTTCTCCACGCACCATGGTTTTACTACCACGCATACGATGTCTGCGCCGTGGCAAGCCAACTGGTTGTCGAGAGTTACGCTGGCTCCTTCGCTTGCGAAGTGATCCAATACTGGTTGGTTATGGTCTGATACCGTAATATCTGATGGAGTGAACTTCTCGCTCTGCAAGAGTCCTTCAGCCATAGCACCGCCCATAGCACCTGCTCCGATAATTGTTATTTTCATTGTCGTCTTATAGTTAAAATGCAATTACGGTGCAAAGATACTACTTTTATCTGAAAATAGCGTGTTTATAGACGATTTTTTAAGATAGTACGCTTGTTTACTGACGATATTTTAAGAAATTCGCTAGTTTACTCCCATTCTGGAAGTATCTACGTCCTTGGTCCTCTTTTCCTTGTACTTGCCTATCTTATAGATGATGGAGATGGAGGCAGATGTCCAATCTTGCTTGATGTTCATGTGATAGTCTTGATTGCCTTGTACAGATTTTGTAGAGAATCCCTCGTTGAAGATGTTGCTGCCTTTAATCACAATGCTCCATTTATCATTATCGGAAGCCCACCTCAACTTAGCATTCAGGAGAAAGACTGATTTGATGTCATAGAGTCCTTGAATGGCTTTCGACTGGTAGAATGGGTTAAGTATGAAATGGATGTGATGGCTTCGGCTAAGCTGGGCGGATAGATTTCCGGCAAGAATGGCAGAGATATGTTTGCGATTGAAGGGCAAGTCAAAGAAATCGTTACTCTTGTCATGTCTGTAGATTCCTGTTGCCGAAACACTTCCGTTCATCCAATTGCCTATACCGAAAGTCGTCGATGCTCTAATGCCTATAGTATGATTATAGTCGAAATTGGTCTCCTTCATAATGACTGCCAGGTGGTCGGTAGTCTGATAAGGCAACTGCACAGAATAGTTGGGTATGAACTCTGCAAATGCCATCAATGTATGGCGACTTTTGAACGTCCACATCAGGTTGGTCTCGTATGTAGAGTAAGGCTTGAGATGAGGATTTCCCCATATCTCCATATAGGTAGAGGCATAGTAAATGCTGCTCATAGTTGACCAATAACTAGGAAACTGTGAGCTGGAACTGAAGGATAAGTTGAGTATGTTGCCAGGATTGGCTTTCCACGATGCATTAAGTGTGGGATAAATATGCCATTTGTTCCATTGTGGAGAATGGTACTGCTCCGCTTCGACAGAGGCTTCCAAGCTGATTCGCTCGTTTATCTGTTTGCTTATGCCGCCATAGAAACTCAAGATTCTTTCTTCGATATTCACCTGGCTGGTTGCATCTGGAATGTCTGCTCCATCCTTGTTGGTCGTGGTTTGGTAGCTTCTGTTGTTGCTGTTTTGGAATTTCATACCATACGACAGTTCCCAACCCTTCTTCAATGAGTGGGATTGATCGGCGGTGAAAAGCCATTTGTCTATTACCTGTTTGCTGTTTGTGTATAGAATACGCTCTTCGTCAAGTATTGTTCCTTCCAGATATTGCTGGCTGGGATTTTGGTAGTTGAGATAGGATATGCCTATTTGTAGTCCAAAGGGCAGGTTGTAGCTGGCATCTACATTGTGCAGGTAGGTATGTTCATTGCCCTGTTGCTGGGATGTGCCTGTTCCCATCGTTTCATGATGAGGATGACTGCTGTCCCATTTTCCTGTATATGCCAGGGATAGCTGGTGGTTATCAGCAAATGCATAACTCAGTCCCAAGCGATAGTTGTGAGTCAATCCAGGGGTTTTCTGTGTGGCCTTGTCATGATACGCTACTCGTTTCCCTTGAAGGGGATGATTGGCATTGGTAGTAGTTTCACCGTATGATGTTCCATCTGTAAATGAATACATGGCATCCAGTCCGAATTTTCCTTTTTGGAACAGCAGGTTGCCTTTGCCTTTCCCTTCTCCGTATTTGCTTTGGCTCCAGATGCTTTGTATTTGTCCTGAAAGCAGGTTCTTTCCTACATAGTCTTTGGTAATCAGGTTGATGACCATTCCACGAACATGTAAGCGTGCTGGCGCTGCCAGCATCACTTCGGCTTTGGCTAATTGTGATGCGGGCATGGCTTTTAATCGTTCTGCCAGTTGTGCGTAATTGAGCGTGGTTGGTTTGCCGTTGATGATGAGAGTCAGTTCCTTTCCTGCATAATTGATGTTGCCGTTTAGTTCGTTTACTCCTGGTATTCGGGTAAGGGCATCATAAGCGTTGTCTGCCGGCATTTTCTCTATGAACAGTGGCATGTTGTAAACCAACTGTCCTCTTTCTGCCTTGACGATAGGACGTGTCGCCTTGACGAAAACCTCGGGCAGGTTTTGCATCATCATCTGGGCGGTAAGCGTGTCTTTTGCCTCTTCGTTTTGAGCGCAAAGGGGCTGGCTCAGCAATAATGCTGAACCTAAGATAAAATTTATTTTCATGTGTTTATGTTTGTTTGATGGTTATTGCTTGAGTTGCTCTTTGGCTTTGGATATGAGTTGCGCTGCCTCTTTTTTATCTTCCAGTCTGTTTGCATTTGCTAAGAACATCTGGAGATGCTGTTTCGCTTTCAGCTTGTTCTTGGAAGCGATGAACATTTGGGCGGCATTGTAATGGTTGAGAGGATTATCTTCCTCATCGTATAAGGTGCATAACTCAAAGTCACGGGCAGCGTCTGCATATCGGTTGTGTTGAAAATGTAAGTCGGCTAGCCATTTATAGGTTCGCAATGCTCTGTCTTTTGACAAGGAAACCTCTAATGACTGGTTGAAATGAGCCATGGACAGTGAATCCATGCAGAAGGATTTCTCTACCAAAGCCAAGTGGAAAAGGCAAGTGGCATTGTCGCTTTTGAACTGAACTGCTTTCTGGTAATGTTTCAGCGCCTTTTCATTGTCCGGCTGGTCCTCATAACAGAGACCAAGGATGAAATTGGATTCGAAATTATCAAATCCTTGCGCTATCAGTTTCTCATACAAGGGTATAGCCTCATCGTATTTGAATTGCATGAATAGGGAATAGGCATATTCCTTGTTGACATATAAGTTCGTGGAATCACATTGAGAAATGTAATTCTTCGCTACTTTTTCTGCTCTGTCTGGTTTGTTCACCCCATTGTAATGTACGGCAAGCGAAGCGATAATTTCACTGTCGTATGGGAATAAGAATGCGATGCGCTCGCCCCAGAGAGAAACCTTGTCATTGTTGTTCTGATTGAGATATGCATAATAGAACATTCGCATGTCTTCGTGGTTGATGCTATCTGATGGAATCTTGTCTAGGCAAGAAATGCAGGCGGTGTAGTTGCCTACTTTCCGGTAGCAGGAAGCCAGTTTCCTGCGTGCTCCCAGGTGAGATGGATTTGCTTCCAAATACTTTTGGTAGTATTGGGTTGCATGAAACACATCATATCTACTCAAACAGCTATCTCCTTGTTGAAGTAAATTAGCTGTGGTCTCGTTGGCCTTGGCATTCATTGCCATACATAGCCATAATATAAGGATCAATCTAAACTGTTTCATCGTTTTTGCTGATTATTTCTTTCTTACTTCGGGAGTGAAAACGACAGGCAAGGTAAACTCCATGTTGACTTCCTCGCCATCGGAGAGTCGGGCTGGCTTCCAATGAGGGCTCCTCTTGAGAAGTTCAATCACAGTCTGCTCATAGGCTTTTTCTTTGGGAGCTTCGAGAACTTTAAACAATCCCAATGTTCCATCCTTTTGAACGGTGAAGTTGATGACGACTCGCGCAGGCTTGTCTTCCAATCCTTTAGGATATTGGATGTTTGTCATCACCCATCTTAGGAAATCGTTGATGTCGCCATTTCCGTTGAAGATTGGCATCTGACCACCTTCCGGCAAAACAGCTATCGTCTTTAACACATGAGGTTGTGATACGCTTTGCGGTTTGAACATAAGGACGATGGTTATACCTATTATTGCTATCACGCAAGCGGCTATCCCAAATACCTTTTTATATATATGAGATTTTGTGTATCTTGTTTCCTGTGCTTTGCCCAGAAAATAAGTTTCTTCCTGATTGTTTTTTTCTTTCATACCTTTTATGATTTTATGGAGTTGTCTAAAAGTGCTTTTAATTGTTTGAGTGGTTCCTTGCTGACGTGCAGAGTGAATTTCTCGCAAAATCGTTCGTTGTACAAAACTAGTTCTGAAGTGTTGAGGTTGATGCTGAAAATGTGTTGACTATTAATAATGTAGTTTCTGCCAACACGAGCGAAGAAGTGTGTCGTTTGGGCAAGTTGCTCTACTATTTTTTTCTCAAAGACCACAAGGTTGAACGAGAAGGTGTATTCATCGCCGTTGGTGAGTCGAAGATTGCAATAGCTTCCTTCCGAACAGACGTATGCTATCTGTTCGGAAGCCACTCTGAGCAAGAAGTTGGCATTTGATATGATGAGATATTCTTCCATATTGATAAGTTTGTTGCAAAGATAAGCATAATATTTCAAAAGTATGGCTGGAGGTAGCGTGTTTTTTGTGAACCTGTGGCTTCGTTTTGTGGAGACTGCTGGTAATAACTCTGCATCCCTATGGGCATGAGTAGTTACAACTATTATTATTCCATCTTTAGCTCATACCCTTTTTCTTATCCTATCTATGTAAATAATATTCTAGAAAGAGAAAAACAAGAAGAAACACCCATAAAATGGGGAAAAAAGAGATTGAAAATTTTCCCTTAAGGATATTTGTATTTTTCCTTAAGGGAAAATATTTTTTTCCTTAAGGGAAATAAAATCTTCCCTTAAGGGATATTTTCGCTATATCTTAATCTGTAAAGTTATTTGTAAGTACTGATGCTGTCTTGGTTTGATGACAAACTGCTACAGTTCACTTTGGGGAACTGCTACAAAAAAGCAGAAAGTCCCTCATAAAAGTGTATGGATAGCTCGAAAAGTCCCTCATAAAAGTGTATTAATCTTCTAAAAAGTCCCTCATAAAAATGCGATAGATTTTGCTATTTTATTGTTTTTCAGTCTTTTGCGGCAAGAATACAATAATAATACCATGAGTATATGAAGGGATGGTGTAGCTTCGCAACCTTTTTGATGGCTTTTCTGTCTAACTCAAGTTTCGCAAGTGAGCTCCACACGCCCTGAAAGGGCAGAAGCTCCTAGCCCAGGGAGGGCACTGAAAAAGTCCCTTCATGGGTTATGTTAGTTTAACATTCGATCTTTG
>OHZS01000070.1_pt1 | contig 43743 bp, 27 predicted proteins | sample 1580521 | NCBI WGS metagenome assembly OHZS01 (sample SAMEA3882503, study PRJEB24775) | human gut metagenome | biome: human-associated habitat; feature: intestine environment; material: feces | place: Netherlands | collected 2009/2010
AATAAGAGGTTCTTAAGTTTCAAAGAACAATTACTTGTACGACCTCACGTCGCAATTCTTCTGCAAAGATACGACTTTTCCTCGTAACTTCCAAGGTTTTTGGGGAAAATGTAGGGATGATGATAATGAAAATGAGGGTTTCAACATAAAGTTACCTTCAGAAATAGCTTCTCAAAAATAACAATTAAAATTTCATTCTCCTTTCACAATCATCAGAATATACTTATAATCAGTTGCTTAAGTGTGAAAGGAGAATTCTCTGAAACAACAATAATAATCAGTAGATAGGACTATTCATATAAGGAGAAAGCAACTTAGTCTAAGGGAGAAAGCAACTATCACAAAAGGAATAGAAAAGGCTTCTTTCTATCGGATGACCCGGGTCATCCATATAGATGACGGTAGTGAGCCATATAGATGACCCGAGTCATCCATATAGACGAACTTAGTCGTCCAGCCGATAACTCACCCATTTTCTCCTGCCAACATCTATCCCTCATCCTTCTGGTTACTATCCTTTATCCCAGCATTCATAACAAAGACACCCATTATTCATTATCAAAGTACCCACTATTCATTATCAAAACACCCACTATTCCCTATTGGAGCAAGGCACATCGCCATATTTAAGCTTAGCCATCAATTACCATCTCAAAATAAAGAGATTTTTCGGCTCAGGGGAGATTGTCCGTGGATAAGACAATCTCCCCTGAGCCTTTTTCTTTCCATTCTTGGTAATCGCTTTTTGAGTTATATACATTAGTTCATTCCTGCAGAATGGCACTTTTCTATATTTTGAGCATTAATAATTTAAACTGTTTTTGTCTAACAAGAAGTCTTTCAGCCCGATTGTAAGGATGCCATCTTCATTTCTCTTGGGCTTGATATCATCTTTCACAATGATTATTTTCTTGAAAGAGTCCTTAATTCTCAATAGTGATGCCGATTCCTGCGCCTCTTTTTCTAATGTTGGCATGGCGAAAGCTGACTGAATGTAATATCGCTGACTTCCTTGATTCACCACAAAATCCACCTCCAACTGCTTTCTGAACAACTTGCCACTTTTGTCTGGCTCTCTGACTTCCACCATACCCACATCTACATGATATCCTCTCGTACGCAATTCATTGTATATGATATTCTCCATGATATGTGTCTCTTCTTGCTGGCGAAAGCCTAAGAGAGCGTTTCTGATTCCAAGATCCGAAAAGTAATATTTTGCCAAGGTGTTGATATACTTCTTCCCCTTGATATTATATCTGATGGACTTTTCCACAAGAAACGCATCTTCTAAAAAACCTAGATACTTGTTTATCGTCTGATGATGAATGGCCACATTCTTGACACTCTTGAATGTATTGGCAAGCTTCGTTGGATTGCATGGAGCACCAATGGAAGAGGCGATAATTCGCAGCAATTCATCAAACTCTCCCATGTTTTTTATCTTATGGCGTTCCAACACATCTACGAGATACACACTCTTATACAAGTTATTCAGATAATCTTCTTTTTTCTTATCTGTATCAAGCGTCAAAATAAGAGGAAGCCCTCCGTATGTATAATAATCTTTCCATGCATTGTCTATTGTCCCTTTATATCCTTTACAGTATTCAGAGAATGACAATGGAAATAAATGTATCTCATCACCTCTACCACGGAACTCTGTCACTACATCCGTCGATAGAAAATGCGAGTTGCTGCCTGTAACATATACATCTGCATTTGATATATGCAGCAAGCTATTCAATACATCTGTAAACTCATCTACCATCTGTACCTCATCAAGCATGATGTAGTAGAGATTTTTGTCTGTTATCTGCTCCTTGATGTATTTCAACAGATTATCAGGATCACGCAGTTCCTTATTGGTACGATCATCGAGGGCAACCTCTATGATATGGTCATCTGAAATCCCTTGCGAATTTAGATACTCATGAAATAACTTGAACAGAAGATATGACTTTCCACATCTTCTGATACCTGTAATAATCTTAATCAAGCCATTCCTTTGGCTTGCGATAAGTTGGTCTAAATATTGTTGTCTTTTAATATCCATAATTATACTATATTATCAAAAAGTGGCAACATTACCACTTTTCGTCACTGCAAAGATACAAAAAATATCTAAGAATGCGCAACTTTATTATCAAAAAGTGGTAAATTTACCGTTTTTCGTCACTAAAAAGGCTCAAACGAAGGCTTTTACCATGATTTACAAGCAAAAAGTGGTAGTTTTACCACTTTTCGTCACTTTCCCATTTTCTAGTTCCCAAAAAATGACATAAATGGTTCAGAAGAGATTGTCTATCCACGGACAATCTCCCCTGAACCGATTTTTCCTTTCACACTTAACTCTCTTATTTTCAATACAATCCACATTCCGTGAAAGGAGATTGATAATTCTCCTTAAATATTTTCTGCAAATTTATCCCCCTAAAAATTGGTGGATTCAAAAAAGTAGTACCTTTGCACCCGCTGCTCAGCTCCATCGTGGTTTCCATAGAACATATAGTTCTTTCTGCCGATGGCTTACATTGAAATACTGGAGGGTGAAACGAAAAAAGGCGGCTCTCGGAATGCGAGAGCCGCCTTTTAATTATGAACACACACAACATATATGTGTGTACTATTTGTACAAAATGTTATTTCACTTCAACGAAGGCATAAGCACCTGTGATATCATTAAAGTAGATATTATATGTACCTGCAGGAACAGGAATGTTGCTGCTGCCACCAGAAGTGATAAGAGTTCCCTTACTCTCATATTTCTGACCTTCAGCAAAACCCCAGTTTCCATCATCGCGCCACTTGTGATCAGCACGGATCTTCAAGCCACCAGCCGGAATCTCTTGCTTGGCAAGATACCAATTGTGAGGAGCCACTTGCTCCAAGTCGATGTCATCACCTTCATTCCACTTGCCACCTACACCTATCAGGCTAACATGCTTAAACTCTGTAGGATTCTGGTTGGCAAGTTTTGTCCATTTATAAGTCATGGTAGAGAAGTCGGCTGTGAATGTATAGTAAGCACCCTTCTCTGGGCAAACGATAGCACCACCACCGGCCTTCAACTTACCCTCAGCTGTATTTACGCCATCACCAGAAGCAGAACCAAAGGCATTATCCCATTTGCCAAAGTCACTGCCGAGCCAAATCTTCATGTTAGCATCACCTGTCCACTTCGTAGTAAAGTTCTGAACCATAGCAGTTTCAGCAGTCATCAAGCAAGACATGTTTTGGTCGCTCCAGCTTTGCAAAGCACCTACAAGATAGTATTCTGGTGCGATTTGTTTGATGGAATAAGTGTAGTCCATCATATTGATTGTCATCTGATAGATACCAGCCTTTGCAATCTTACCTGCGTTAGCCTTTTCGCCTTTTGAAGTGGTAGTGAGAAGTGTACCGCTCATTGCGTCGTCACCATCTTTTTCTACACCAACAACACCCTTAGGATTGTTTTCTACTGCCCAAATATTACCTGCATCTACATTACCCTGAGGAATAATCTTCCAGTATTGGTTATCGTCTGTTGTAGTAAACATAATGGTAAATACTGGATCCTCATAAACGTCTGCGTCTGAGTGGGTGAATTTGAATTTGGTGTCCAAACTCCAATCTGTCATTTGTCCAACCAGATAGTAGTTAGTGTCAATGAATGGAGCCTTTGGAGTCATTACAAGGTTTATCTTACCAGCATCGATAAGAACAGCCTGACCATCTTTGACTGCGTTTACATAAACCTGAGCATCAAAAGTGCGGGCTGTAGGACGCTTGCCGTAAGCTGATTCTACAACAGGTGCGAGGTCTGCTACTGCACCCTTACCATTAAGGTCAGTATTGACAGTTGTCTTGGTTGCATTCTCTACACCCTGAGGAGTAAGCTCCAAGCGGGCATTTGCCAAAGTAAAACCTTCAGGAAGAGCAGCGCTGCTCAAAGAGAAGGTGTTGACACTATCTGTAGTCACACTGGCAAAGTCGATGGCCTGAGCTGCTGTTGCAGTAAAGCCAGGAATTGTGATGGCATCTTCCTGTGGGTTAGTCTGAGGATCTGCCCAGTCTTTGAAATCTTCGCTGCAGGACCCCATAAAGAGGCCTGCAAGTGCGATAGAGATATATAATGATAACTTTTTCATTTTACTTCGATTTTAAATCGTTATTTACTTGATTTCACCAGTTCCCTTAGCGAAGTTGAGGTGAACCTGCTGACCTACATTACCTGTAGCTCTATCCTGGTCGCCGCCTGTTGCACGGTACTTGATCTTACCGTCTAATGTGACGAACTCAGAATGCCACCAGTCGTGTCCAGGAATCTTAACGTACATACGTACACCCTTATCAGTACCAGCAGGAACTGAACCTACGAATGCAGGAGATACGAATTCTCCGTCCTTGGTTGTAGGTACGGTGAATGACCAGCCTTCAGCTTCCTCTGCGAAATCGTCGCTACCAGCTGCAGGACCAATGAGCCAGATTGTTGGCTTGTTGAACTGAACGTCATAGTGGATTTCACGGTTTACAACAGATGTTGTTACGATTACCAGATACCAGCCAGGGTTCTTGGAAGCGATATTGCCATCCTTGTCGATGATATCGTCCTTGCAGTCGCCAGAAACAGTGATACCAGCATAACCAACTTCGCTATTATTCCATTCTGCTGCAGTATTGAACTTGATACCGCTATCGTCGATATAGACAAGATGCCAGAATGTATCCTCTGTACCATAAACCTGAACCATATCGAAGCAATTGTCCCATTTCCAATCACAGAAGTTGCCTACAGTATATACATGGCTAGGCAAGTTGACTGCTGGCAATGAGAACAAGAGGTGAATATTGTTGAGTGAAACTACATTAGAAAGAATCTCTGTTCCCTCTACAACATTACCATTGCTGGTCACAATGTTTGCCTTCAAGCGGAAGTAAGCCTTTACGTCCATAGGGAAATCAGCCTCAGTCTTGCCTTTTTCCACATAGATGTTAGTCAAGGCACTTGCCAATAAATTGGCATCAATTTCAACTTTGGCACTTGAGCTGGTTTCTGAAAGCTCAACAGCATCAGTCATATTTTCATCTGTAGCAACCTGAACAGTATATTGAACGCTTGCTGTATAGCCATAGTTTGGCTGTGAGCAGGTCAATATAATCTTAGACGAATTCGCCAGGTCGATTGGTGTATTCTCCAATGCTGGAGTATTCAATTTGAACTCTGTTGGTGTCTGAATAGACGGATTAGAGTCATTGTCGTCGCTACAAGCTGTCATGAGAGTTAAACTCATGACAACGAGTAGAGCTGATTTAATTATATTTTTCATAATGAATTCCTTTTTATGTTTGCGAATTAATATCCAGGGTTCTGAATCAGATTCTTGTTAGATGTCAACTCGTTGGTTGGGATAGCAAAGATATTCAAATCTTTAGAGAAGTTACGGCCTTCCTTGGTGCCACCCTTCCACTGCCAGTTGTAGTTGACATTGCCACCATAACGGTTGAAACGGATCAGATCCATACGACGGCGACCCTCGAAGTAGAACTCACGGCTCCATTCATCGCAGATATCGCTCAGAGAATAGCCCTTGTCCTCACGAGTAGAAGCATTTGCACGTTTGCGGATAGCATTGATAGCTGCGGTACCTTCAGTTGTAGTCTCTCCACCATTGATGCGGGCATCAGCCTCTGCAAAGTTCAGGTAAGCCTCTGCTGCACGCATCAGGAAGAAGTCTGCATCTGGGAATGTAGCATCATGACCTGCGCTACCGTCTGTCTTGAAGTTGGTAAACTTAGCAACAGCGAAACCGCTCTTGAAAGTAGAAACGTCCTCATTATCCAATGTACGGTTTACACCGCAGAAGAGAGCACGGTCGTCACCGGCAGCTTTTGCTGTAGCGTAGCTTTCAAGATTTGGAACGTTATCATTAGGGAAGAACTTCTTAACCAAATCAGGACGAGCGCGGTTACCACCCCAAGCCTGGTCAGTTCCATTGGTAGCTTTAGGGTTGTTTGGATTTGCGTGCATATCTTGATCGTAGGTAGAAGCCAACAGGAAGAGTGTAGTACCCCAGCTTGTGGTCTTCAAACCATCCTGCAAGAGAGGGAAGATACCCTCGTAAGCTGCATCTGTCTCACCGTTATCGCCCATGAAGAGCATCTGGTAAGCACTCCAGCCGTTTACGCTTGTGGTGTTCAGCTTATAAGAAGAATCCATCACCTTCTTGGCGTATTCCTTTGCCTTTTCCCACTGAGCTGTGCCAGTATAAACCTCTGCATTGAGGTAGAGGCGGGAAAGAAGCAACCAGCATGCAGCCTTATCTACACGACCGTAACCGGCATCTGTTGACTTCTTAGCCTTTGCTTCAGAAAGGTTTGGTTCTATTTCAAGAAGCTCCTTCTCGAGCCATTCGTAAACCTGTGCTCTGGTATATCTTTCAGGCTTGGTCAATGGCTGAAGTGTAAATGGGATGTTGCCCCATCCGTCCATCAAGCTAAAATATTCGTATGCTCTCAGGAAGCGGACTTCAGCAAGCTTGGTTGCGTCCTGATCTCCTGCTTCAGCAAGATACTGGTTGCAATAAGCAATACCAGTTGTAATACGGGCGTACAAACCGGTCAACATCGGGTTTGTGGCATTGTAGCTATTATAGCAGAAGCCGGCAATACCATCATCACCCCAACCGCAGATAGCCTCATCGGTTGGTAATTCGTTTGCATTGAATGTCTGGCGTACAAAACCAGATGTACCACCATCAATACCATCAATGTCGCAGTCACCATTAGCACCACCATTACCAGCCATGGCAAAGTTAGCGTAGCACTTGTTGAAAAGACCATCGATGTTAAGGTTTGTCTGGATGTTTGGGTTAATCGGAGTAACATCCAAATCACCGACACATGATGTTGTTGTTCCCATTGTAAGCAGGAGTGCTGCTACAGGAACAATATTTTTAATATATTTTTTCATAATGAATATCCTTTCTTATTAGAAATTCAAGCTAAGACCAACTACAACAGAGAATGGACGTGGGTAGAGGTTGTTGTCATTACCATCGCCTACTTCTGGATCCAAGCCGTCATAATTTGTAATTGTGAATACATTTGATGCGGTAGCGTATGCACGACCTGAAAGTCCATGCCAGCCGCTTGACTTAAACAAGTTGTTGAAGCTGTAACCCAATGTGATATTGTCACACTTCAGGAATGAAGCGTTCTTCACATAGTAGTCAGACAACTTAGAAGTAATCTCGTAGGTCTGCCAGTTTCTCTCAACTGTACTCTTCAAACGGTTAGAGAAGTACTTCAAAGAGTTAGAGAACCACTCACCTGTATTCATGTTACTCATGCCCTGCTCAACATTGTTATATACATAGTTGCCGAGGCTTGCACGCAAAGAGAAACCGAAGTCCCAGTTCTTGTATTCCAGGCGAGAAGAGAAGCCCATAGTTACAGGAGCTGCTGGGCTCTTGTAGAGATACTTATCGCTTTCATTGATCTTACCGTCACCGTTACGGTCAACTACGCAGTTCTCAATTGGCTTGCCGGTCTTGTCGTAAACCTGCTGGTAAACATAGTATGAGTTCATAGCATAACCCACCTGGTTAGCCTGCAGATAAGCACCAGAACCATCACCTACCTTGATGTTTGTATTAACAACAGGAGCACCATTCTCAGATACACCATTCAAGTCGGTAATCTCGTTCTTGTTGTAAGTGAAGTTGTATGTCATGGTCCAGAACCAGTCCTTGGTCTGGATAGCACGCCAGGTAATAGCTGCTTCAACACCGGTATTCTTCAAGGAACCGATGTTCTGCCATGCCTGGTTCTTGTAACCTGCCATAGAAGAAAGTGGAGCATAGTTCAACAGATCGGTAGTCTTTCTGTAGTACCAATCTACGCTACCAGTCAATCTCTGATCCATGATGCCCCAGTCCAAACCTACGTTGTAGGTAGAGGTTGTTTCCCACTTCAGGTCAGGACGGTAGTTATTTGGTCTGTAAAGTTCACCCTCACCAGTAACTGGATAGAAACCATTTGTACCTGTGCTGATAGCATAAGAAGGAATCCACTCATAATCGCCGATAGAACCAGCCTGCTGACCAGTCTTACCATAACCCAGACGGAGTTTCAAGTCAGACAACCAGTCAGCGTTCTTCAGGAATGCCTCTTCGTTAGCCTTCCATGCAAAGGCGAATGATGGGAACCATGCCCAGTGCTCCTTGAAACGTGAAGAACCATCATCACGAACGGTTGCTGTCAGGAAGTAACGGTCGAGCAATGTGTAGTTGGCACGTCCGAAGAAAGATACCAGGTAGCTTTCGCTCTTCTCGCTATATGGAGTATGAGGACGCTCAGTGCCTTTAAGACTTGCATCGTTATTTGTTTCAGGATAATAACCTACATAGTCATTGTTCTTGCTGCGCCAGAAGTGCTGCCACTCATAACCAGCCATGATGTCGAAGTGATGAATCTTGTTGAAATCCTTGTAGTACTGAGCGTAAGCACTCAAAGAGAGGTTGCGCTTCAGAATTTCCTCACCACCGTAGCTGCCATAGTACAATGCGTTTGTGCAAGATGTAGCAAATGACTGGCTCTGGCGACCCTTTGAGATATCTGCACCCAAGGTAGCATGCAATCTCAAGTCCTCGAAACCGTGTACCTTATAGTCGATGTCTGCACTACCGATGAATGAACGGCTGTGAGCAATCTGACTGCCCTGATCCAGCAATGACAGAGGGTTAGGCATCTGTGTGGTGCTGTCGTAGGTGAAAGGCCATGAATTGTCACCATACTCTGCTTTCTTTGACCACTGGAAATAGCCACCATAGTTCTTGAGAGTCTGATCCATGTTGCTGCCCAACTGGTTCTGGTGATATACAGATGTAAACTTGTATGGATCCTGAGTTGGGTCCATTCTTACAGCAGATGAAACTACAGAACCATCTGTATATAAGGTTCTGGCATACATACCCTTGGCATTCAGGTTCAATGTCAAGTGATCCTGGAAGAATGATGGGTTCAAGTTCAAAGATGCTGTAGCACGCTTGAAGTCTGATGTCTTGACGATACCCTGCTGGTCTGTATAACCTACAGAAACACGGTATGGGAGAGACTTAGCTGCACCAGAAACTGTAATGTTGTGGTCGTGGCTGATAGCTGTGCGGTAAATCAAGTCCTGCCAGTTGGTGTTGGCTGTACCCAGTGCGCTATAAGCTTCACTGTCTTTGCCATACAGTCTTTCCACATTTGCACGGAACTCGTCAGCGCTAAGAACATCAACCGTGTTCTTCTTCTCGCTGATGGTTACGCTACCAGAGTAAGAAACGGTAGGCTTCTGACCCTTGCGACCCTTCTTGGTTGTAATGATGATGACACCGTTAGAACCACGGGAACCGTAGATAGCAGTTGCAGAAGCATCCTTCAAGACACTGAAAGACTCAATATCCTGTGGGTTTACTACAGAAAGGAGGTTAGAAAGACCCTTTACACCATCGTTGTCCATAGCCAGACCATCGATAACGATCAATGGGTCGTTAGATGCGTTCAAAGAAGAACCACCACGAACACGGATCTTGGCACCACCACCAGGAGTACCGTCGTTGCTGGTAATGTTTACACCGGCAACCTTACCTGTAAGCATATCCTGTGCGTTGACAACCACACCCTTGTTCTTAGAGTCTGGCTTGATAGCTGTAACAGAACCGGTTAAGTCTGACTTCTTAACAGCACCATAACCGATGACAACGACCTCGTTCAAAGACTTTGAGTCATCCTGCAAGGTAATGCTCATTTCTTTAGAAGCCTTCACGGTCTGTGGAGTCATTCCCAGATAGGTGAAAGTAAGATTAGTACCTGGAGCTGCGTCAACAGAGAAGTTACCATCCATGTCGGTAATACCTACTGCCTTACCGTTCACTGTAATGGTAGCACCCATGACAGGCTCACCGGAAGCATCCTTCACATGTCCCTTAATCGCATTAGTCTGCGCAAAGGAACTCACCGTCAGAAGCAGACCACCTGCGAGGGTCAATGCTCTGAGAGGTAATTTAATTTTTACCTGCTTCATCATTTGCTTGATTTTTAAGTTTATGTTTATACTATTGTTTATTCTTAAAATGAATATTCTGCTTTTAGTCTCTGGCCTGTCTATATAAGAGGTCGAGTTGTCTAATTGTTTATTCTTTCTGGGTGCAAAATTAAAGTCTTTTTCGATACGATGTACTATTTTTCAGTTAATTCCGTTATTTCTTATGCGCAAACGTTTGCATTCCTTTTGCTTGATTTAGGTCAACAAAAAAGGTACAAAATAGCGGATATTTGCCTAATTTTGCAGCATGATTTAAGACAACATGAACGAAAATAACAACATAACAATGAAAGATATAGCTCGCGAACTGGGAGTCAGTGTTGCTACAGTGAGTCGGGCATTGAAGGACAGTCCTAGAATCAGTGCTGCCCAGAAGGAGCGTATTCAGACTTTTGCACGTGAACATAATTTCTTTCCGAACATGCTTGGTGAGGCTTTGCGCCATAGCAAGGTACAGCCGATGAAGGTCATCGGAGTCATTGTGCCGGAGTTCGTACATTATTATTTTATGTCCGTCCTTTCGGGCATAGAGGAGGAGGCGAGAGCCCGCGGATATCGTGTGATGGTGGCACAGAGTAACGAAAGATACGACAAGGAAGTGGCCATCTGCGAGGACTTCTATAAGAATAAGGTATGTGGTATCATCGTATCACAGGCGAAGGATACCAAGCAGTACGCACATTTCGAGAAGTTGATGAACAATGGCGTGCCTCTCGTCTTCTACGATAGAATCTGTACGGGCGTGAACTGCTCCCGAGTGGTTGTAGATGACTATATGGGCGCCTTTACCGCCGTTACCCATCTGGTGGATACGGGCTGCAAGAAGATAGCCTTCTACGGTTCGCCGATGAATCTGGAAATCTCCAAGAACCGTTATAACGGTTATCATGATGCACTGGTGAAGCACGGATTGACGGAGAACCCCGACTGGGTGAGAATCTGTGACAACCGTGCCCAGGCAGAGGTGGTTACACCAGAGATATTGAGGGAGGAAAATCATCCGGATGCTTTCTTCGCCATCAATGATGATACGGCGATAGGCATTCTCTATACTGCCAAGCGAATGGGCTTCGATGTGCCGAATGACATCAGTATCTGCGGCTTTACCAATGGCGACAGAGCCAAGGCTTGCGATCCGATGCTCACCACGGTAGAACAGCGTGGAGTGGCAGTAGGCGAAGAGGCTGCCAATATTCTCATCGGACAGGTGGAAGGATCCAGCCCTACGCATGACGTTGAGAAACGAGTGGTAAGAACTCGTCTGGTGGTTCGAGGAACAACAAGATAAAATTGAAATATTTAAATAACAACAATATGACACAAAAACCTGATTTAAGTTTCTGGAAGCTCTGGAACCTGAGCTTCGGATTCTTCGGAGTACAGATTGCCTACGCTCTTCAGAGCGCCAACATCTCCCGAATCTTTGCAACGTTGGGTGCTGATCCACACAACTTGAGTTATTTCTGGATTCTCCCTCCATTGATGGGAATCCTTGTACAGCCTATTGTCGGCACATTGAGTGACAAGACCTGGTGTCGTTTTGGTCGCCGCATCCCTTATCTCTTTGTGGGAGCCACGATAGCCGTACTCGTGATGTGCCTGCTGCCGAATTCCGGCTCTCTTGGTCTGACGGTAAGCGGTGCGATGCTCTTCGGCTTGATTGCCCTGATGTTCCTCGATACGAGCATCAATATGGCGATGCAGCCTTTCAAGATGCTGGTAGGCGATATGGTAAACGAGAAGCAGAAGGCAAAGGCTTACTCTATCCAGAGTTTCCTCTGCAATGCCGGTTCTGTAGCCGGATATATCTTTCCATTCCTCTTTACCTTCCTGGGTATCAAGAATGTAGCCGAAGAGGGCGTGGTGCCTGATTCTGTGATCTGGTCGTTCTACGTGGGCGCTGCCATCCTCATCCTCTGTGTCATCTATACCACGATGAAGGTGAAGGAGTGGAATCCTCAGCAGTATGCTGCCTATAATGGTGTAGCTGGCGAGGTAGAAAAGGAAGAAGAGGGCAAAGCAGACTGGATTACCCTCTTGAAAAACGCGCCTTCAACTTTCTGGAAGGTGGGACTGGTTCAGTTCTTCTGCTGGGCTGCTTTCCTTTATCTCTGGAACTATTCTACAGGTGCCATCGCTGAGACCGTATGGAATACCACCGATCCTAAGTCGGCAGAGTTCCAGGCGGCAGGCAACTGGGTAGGCATCCTCTTTGCCGTTCAGGCAGTAGGTAGTGTGCTCTGGGCAGTGGTTCTTCCTCAGTTCAAGAATACCAAGATGGCTTATAGTGTGAGCTTGATTATAGGTGGTGTGGGCTTCGCTCTCATCCCATTCCTGCACGACCAGTATCTGCAGTTTATTCCATTCCTGATGATTGGTGCCGGCTGGGCTGCCATGCTGGCGATGCCTTTCACTTTCGTGACCAATGCTCTGCAGGGTTATGGCCACATGGGCGCTTACCTGGGCTTGTTCAACGGAACCATCTGTATTCCTCAGATTGTGGCTGCCATCTGTGGTGGTACTATTCTGGGTCTGGTTGGTTCTCATCAGAGCGATATGATGATTGTGGCTGGCGTGTTGCTTATTGCCGGAGCTTTGTCTGTCGGCATTATCAAAGGTCATAAATAAGTGTATAGATAAAACCTATGCAAACGTTTGCATTTGTTTTATCTGAAATTGTGCAAATGGAAACTATATACTTACGATTTTTTTTGCTAATTTCGCACTGAAAATAATAAAATTAAATATAAACTAACTTCTAACGAACTCTTATGACGATACATTTTCATATCGAATACGGAACAATGTTCGGCGAGCAACTCGTCTTGAACATACAGGAGGATGATGAAGAGGAATTGAAAATTCCGATGGCTACTCTCAATGGTAAGGAGTGGTCGGTTGACTGGTGTGTAAAACAACCCGCCAAAGCTTATACCTATTATTATAGTGTAGAGCGCGACGGCGTGGTGGTTAAGACCGAGTGGCTTCTCGTGAAGCATCGTCTGGAACTTACAGCCCTGAAGGCTAATAATCTGACCCAGTATGATCATTGGAAGGTGATTCCAGAGGATGCATATCTCTATAGCAGTGCCTTTACAGACTGTATCAATCATCAGGCTCCAGAAGAGATGAAGGAGCAGAATGATGCCAAGACCGTGCGCCTCGTGGTGCGTGCTCCTCAGCTTCGCGACGGTGATCGCTTAGGTGTTGTGGGCGCTGATAACCTGTTGGGTGCATGGAATGCCAAGAAGATGCTGAAGATGACTCAGCACTCTTATAATGAATGGGTTGCAGAACTGGATGCTGCCCATCTGCAGACTTGCCACATGGAATTCAAGTTTGTGGCTTACAATGAGAAGAAGGATTCGCTGATCTGGGAAACATCCATGAACCGCACCATCGACCTTCCTGAGATGAAAGCCGGTGATGCCATCACTTACGAACTGGATCAGGCATTCTTCGCCCTTTACAACCGCAAGCTTGCCGGAACACAGGTACCAGTATTCTCTCTGCGCAGCGAGAAAAGTGCCGGTGTGGGCGATTTCGGCGATCTCAAGACGATGATTGATCTCGTGGCATCTACCGGTCAGAAGGTTCTTCAGCTTCTGCCAATCAATGATACCACCATCACCCATACCTGGACGGACAGCTATCCATATAGCTGCATCAGCGTCTTTGCTATCCATCCGATGTATGCCGATCTGAATGCCTTACCTGCATTGAAGGACAAGAAGGCTTGCGAGAAGGCAGAGAAGACCCGCCAGGAGCTCAATGCCTTGCATCAGATTGATTATGAGAAGGTGAATGATTTCAAGCAGGATTATCTGCAACAGATATTTGCACAGGAAGGTAAAGAGATGATGTCGGGAGCCGATTTCAAGGCTTTCTTTCAGGAAACACAACAGTGGCTCGTGCCTTACGCACAGTATTCTTACCTGCGCGACAAGAATGGCACTGCCGACTTCTCTCAGTGGCCAGACCATAATGTCTGGGATGAGGCTGAGCGCAAGGATTTGACCAACCCTGAAACCGAGGCATACCAGAACGTGGAGTTCTTCTACTTCGTGCAGTTCATTCTGAACAAGCAGATGCAGGAGGCACACGAGCATGCCAAGGCTAAGGGTGTCATCCTGAAGGGTGATATTCCTATCGGTGTACATCGCCACAGCTGCGATGTTTGGATGGAGTCTAAGTACTTCAACCTGAATGGTCAGGCGGGTGCTCCACCGGATGATTTCTCTGTCAATGGACAGAACTGGGGATTCCCTACCTACAACTGGGATGAGATGCTGAAGGACGGCTGCCTCTGGTGGACCCGCCGCTTCCAGAATATGTCGAAGTTCTTTGATGCTTACCGCATCGACCACGTGCTCGGCTTCTTCCGCATTTGGGAAATCCCTGTGCATAGCGTGCATGGCTTGCTCGGACAGTTTGCGCCAGCTCTCGCCATGACCCGTGGTGAGATCCAGAGTTACGGCTTGAACTTCCAGGAGGACCGCTTCACCCGTCCGTTCATTACCGACTGGGTATTGGACCGTATGTTCCATGAGCGTGCCGACGAAGTGAAGGAGAAATATCTCGACCGTCTGGATGATGAGCGCTATCAGATGAAGCCTGAGGTAGATACCCAGCGCAAGGTAGAGGCTCTCTTCCAGGATGTAACTGATGAGAAGGAAATCTGGTTGCGTGATGGCTTGTATGCCCTGATCAGCGATGTGCTCTTTGTGCGTGACCGTAAGGATCCTGATCTCTTCCACCCACGTATCTCTGCACAGCTCGACTTCATCTACGAGTCGCTCTATGATAACGACAAGGCTGCGTTCAACCGCCTTTACAACGACTACTTCTACCGCCGCAACAACCAGTTCTGGTATGGCGAGGCGATGAAGAAGTTGCCTAAGCTGGTTCAGGCTACCCGTATGCTGGTTTGTGCCGAAGATCTGGGTATGGTACCTGATTGTGTGCCATGGGTGATGAACGAGTTGAAGATTCTGAGCCTGGAGCTCCAGAGCATGCCAAAGGATCCAACGGTTAAGTTTGGTCATCTGAGCCGTAATCCATACCGCTCAGTCTGCACCATCACCAGCCATGATATGCCAACCTTGCGTATGTGGTGGGACGAGAACATCTCCCGCACCCAGGAGTATTACAACACGATGCTCTATCGTGAGGGACCAGCTCCTCATCCGCTCCCAGGTTGGTTGGCAAGAGACATCATCGCCCGTCACCTGGCCTCTCCATCCATGCTCTGCATCTTGAGCGTACAGGATTGGCTCGCCATTGATGAGAAGCTCCGTCTGCCGGATGCTGAAGCCGAGCGCATCAACATTCCTGCCAATCCAAAGCACTATTGGCGCTATCGCATGCACCTCAGTCTGGAGGAGTTGGCTGCCAACAAGGAGTTTATGGCTAACATTACAGAGCTTGTGGCACAGGGCGGACGCAATTAAGCGGGTGACTCTTCAAACAAGGAATGAAGGTGTGCAACCGTTTGCACATTGTTATACATCAAAATACCCTTCTATTTTTAGGAGGGTATTTTTGTTTTTCGTATCTTTGCAAGCAATAATGCAAGTGCGTGCAACGGAAGCTGTTTTCCTGATTGCCGGTGCTGCTATATCCCAAAGTCTAACGAATAAACAAAAGAATAAACAATAGGTAAACAGAATGAAGAAACTGAATTTATTAGTGATGGGTCTCTTGCTCCCGATGTTGGCAGCAGCCCAGACCGTCAAGTCGCCTAACGGCAACGTCTCGGTAACTTTCTCTTTATCCGAAAAGGGACAGCCTACCTACGAGATGAGCTATAAGGGAAAGACTGTGTGCAAGCCATCTCATCTCGGATTGGAGCTGGCGAAGGATAAGCATGCCTCTAAGGGCATGGAAGAAACCAGCCTGATGGATGGTTTCACAGAGACTGGCAGCAAGACATCGACCTTCGATGAGACCTGGAAGCCAGTATGGGGTGAGACTGCTACCATCCGCAACAACTATAACGAGATGGAGGTAAACCTGAATCAGGCATCTTCCAAGCGTAACATCACTATCCGTTTTCGCGTATATGATTATGGTATGGGTTTGCGCTATGAGTTCCCTCAGCAGGAAAGCCTTAACTATTTCGTGATTCAGGAGGAACATACACAGTTTGCCATGGCAGGCAATCATACTGCCTATTGGATTCCTGGCGATTACGATACCCAGGAGTATGACTACAACATTACTCCGTTGACAGGTATCCGCCCAATTATTGCGAAAAACCGTGAAGCTTACAAGAGCAATTCATCTACCACCGTCTTCTCGGATACCGGCGTTCAGACCTCTCTCCAGATGAAGACCAAGGATGGTCTCTATATCAATATCCACGAGGCTGCCTGCCTGGATTATCCAACCATGCACCTCAACCTCGACGAGAAGACATTGACCTTCGAGTCTTGGCTTACTCCTGATGCCGTAGGCAGAAAGGGATTCATCCAGACTCCATTCAATACTCCTTGGCGTACCGTGATGGTGAGCGATGATGCCCGTGATATGCTTTCATGCAAGTTGACATTGAATCTCAATGAGCCTTGCAAGATCGAGGATACTTCATGGATTCATCCTACCAAGTACTGCGGTGTATGGTGGAATATGATTGTTGGCACCAAGACCTGGAGCTATACCAACGACCTGCCATCTGTTCGCCTCGGTGTAACCGATTACAGCAAGTGCAAGCCTAATGGCACTCATGGTGCAACCAACGAGGAAGTAAAGCGCTATATCGACTTTGCAGCCAAGAACGGTTTGCAGGAGGTGCTGGTAGAGGGCTGGAACGAAGGTTGGGAAGACTGGTTCGGTCATCAGAAGCTCGATGTCTTCGATTTCGTAACTCCATATCCTGACTTCGATATCAAGATGCTCAACGACTATGCTCATTCCAAGGGCGTGAAGCTGATGATGCACCACGAGACCTCTTCTGCTGCTCTCAACTACGAGCGCCATCTGGAGGATGCCTTCAACCTGATGAACAAATATGGCTATGATGCCGTGAAGACCGGTTATGTGGGCGATATCATCCCAAGAGGTGAGTATCACTACAGCCAGTTGATGAACAATCACTATCAGCGTGTGGTTGAAACAGCTGCCAAGCATCATATCATGGTAAATGCCCACGAGGCAACCCGTCCTACTGGTATCTGCCGCACCTGGCCTAACCTGGTGGGTAACGAGAGTGCCCGTGGTACAGAGTATGAGGCATTTGGCGGCAGCAAGCCTTATCACACCGTGATGTTGCCATTTACCCGTCTGCAGGGTGGTCCGATGGATTACACTCCTGGTATCTTCGAAACCAAGCTTTCTGAGTGGAGCAACAACAAGAGCTATGTTCATACCACACTCTGTGGTCAGCTTTCTCTCTATCTCGTGATGTACAGTCCGCTGCAGATGGCAGCTGATCTTCCAGAGCATTATGAGAAGTACGACGATGCCTTCCAGTTCATCCGCGACGTAGCTTGCGACTGGGACGACTCCAAGTACCTGGAAGCAGAGCCAGCTAAGTATATCACCGTAGCCCGCAAGGCTAAGGGTACCGATAACTGGTTTGTTGGTGGCAAGACAGATGCTGCCCGTACATCCGTAGTAAAGCTCGACTTCCTGGATAAGGGCAAGAAGTATGCTTGCGCCATCTATCAGGACGGCAAGAATGCCGATTACGAGAAGAATCCTAAATCTTACCAGATCATCCACAAGACTGTGAAGAAGGGTGATGTCTTGAAGATTAAAGAAGCACGTGGTGGTGGTTTCGCCATCTCACTGCTCGCTAAATAATGATTAGAAACATAGAAAAGTAGAAGTTTAGGGAAGATTCTGATTTCTTCCCTAAACTCTTTTACGGTTTAATTGTGACAACTACCAATTTTATAATAAGAATGAAAATCCAGAAACTAATAATTGCAGCATTGACAGCATCGATATTACCAACTTCATTGAGTGCCCAGCAGACATTCAATGAGATGATGTATTCCAAGGAGAAAACCATGTTCGTTCTCAATGCCCCAACAGCCGGCAAGTCTTCTGTTACCATCCGTCTTTATAAGGATGGACAAAAAGGTAAGGCTTACAAGACGCTGAAGATGAAGAAGATGGGCGATGAACGATGGGGGGCTACCGTGAAGGGCGATCTGAAGGGGAAGTTCTATACCTTCGATATCGGTAAGGGCGAAACGCCGGGAACCTTTGCCAAGGCGGTAGGTGTGAATGGAAACCGTGGCGCTATCGTTGATCTCTATGATACTGACCCTGTGGGATGGGACAAGGATGTGCGTCCTGCCATCCAGTCGCCAGCCGACCTCGTCATCTACGAGCTCCACGTACGTGATTTCTCCATTTCTCCTACATCGGGTTTGAAGTATCAGGGCAAGTATCTCGCCCTTACCGAACCTAAGGCTATCGAATATCTCAAGAACCTCGGTATCAATGCCATCCATTTCCAGCCGGTGTTCGATTACGCATCCGTAGATGAAACCCAGCTCAACAAGCCTCAGTTCAACTGGGGCTATGATCCGAAGAACTATAATGTGCCGGAAGGCAGCTATAGCACCGATCCATATTCTCCAGGAACCCGTATCAAGGAGTTCAAGGAGATGGTGATGGCACTTCACAAGGCTGGTATCCGAGTGATTTTCGATGCCGTGTATAATCATACCTTCGATATCAATGGCAGCAACTTCCAGCGTACCTATCCTGATTATTATTATCGCAAGACCAAGGAGGGTAAGTATAGTGATGGTTCAGGCTGCGGTAACGAGACTGCATCAGAAAAGCCTTTGATGCGCCAGTTTATGCTGGAGAGCGTGAAGTACTGGATTGATGAATTCCATATCGACGGCTTCCGCTTCGACCTGATGGGTGTTCACGATATCGAGACCATGCAGGCTATCCGTGAGATGGTAAACCGCATCGATCCTAGTATCTATATCTATGGTGAGGGCTGGAGTGCAGGCAGCTGCGCTTATCCTACCGAGAAACTCGCCATGAAGGCGAATACCCATCAGCTGAATGGTATCGGTGCATTCAGCGATGATATGCGTGATGCCCTCCGTGGTCCTTTCTCTGATGACCATAAGGGTGCGCTCCTGGCTGGTCTTCCTGGCGAGGAGGAGAGTCTGAAGTTCGGTATCGTGGGTGGCATCGCTCATCCGCAGGTAGATATGACCAAGGTGAACTATGACAAGAAGCCTTGGACCAACAACCCAACCGAGCAAATCAGCTATGTAAGCTGCCACGATGATATGTGCTTGGTAGATAGATTGAAGGCGAGCATCCCATCCCTGACAGACAAGAAAATCTCTGAAGAGATGCGTACTGCCGAATTGCTCCGCATCGACCAGCTTGCCCAGACCTGCGTGTTCACTTCGCAGGGTGTGCCTTTCATCCTTGCCGGTGAGGAGATGCTTCGCGACAAGAAGGGAGTGCACAACAGTTTCAATTCTCCAGACAGCATCAACCAGTTTACCTGGACCAATCTGCAGAAGTATCCACAGGCATTCACCTTCTATAAGAATCTGATTCAGCTCCGCAAGAACCATCCAGCCTTCCGTCTTTCTACAGGCGATAAGGTGCGTCAGCATCTGGAGTTCCTGCCTAGTCAGGATGCCAATGGCAACAAGCAGACTTGCCTCGTAGGTTTCCAGCTCAAGAGCCTGGAGGGCATTGATGCCTGGAAGCAGATCGTTGTCATCTATAATTTCAACAAGCAGGCAAAGAAGATGTTGATTCCTGAGGGCAATTACACTGTGGCTTGCTGCAATGGTGTCATCAACGAGGAAGGTCTGGGCTTCATCTCTGGCAAGGAAGTAGAGGTTGCCCCTCAGTCTGCCTTGATTCTTTATCAGAAATAGTCTATATATAATAAGGTGTAAAAATAGTCTTTATATATAATAAGGTGTAAAATATGAAAAAGATAATAGCTTCATTAGTGCTTATGGGTAGCGCAATAAGTATGAATGCGGCAGTCAATGTAAGCCGCATTGAACCTACCGACTGGTATGTGGGCATGAAGGATGCCTCGCTCCAGCTGATGGTGTATGGCAAGGATATCAAGAATGCCGATGTTACGGTAGATTATCCGGGTGTGAAGGTGGATAGCATCGCCCGCCTCGATTCTCCTAACTATCTCCTGGTGTATCTCAATCTCGATGGTGCCAAGGCAGGAGAGATGACGCTCAACTTCAAGCAGGGCAAGCAGTCGAAGAAAGTGAAGTATGTGTTGAAGAACCGTGAGATGGCGGGTGACAAGCGCATCGGTTTCTCTAACGAGGATGTGCTCTACATGCTGATGCCCGACCGCTTTGCCAATGGCAATCTGAAGAACGATGCATTCAAGAACATGCGTGACAAGACCTGCGACCGCACGGCACCAAGTCTTCGTCATGGTGGCGACCTGGAGGGAATCCGCCAGCATCTGGATTATTTCAACCAGTTGGGCGTAACCGCCCTGTGGTTTACTCCGGTTTTGGAGAACGACAGTCCTAATGATGGCAAGAACAGTACCTATCATGGTTACGCTACCACCAATTACTATCGTGTAGATCAACGCTTCGGAACCAACGAGGAGTACAAGCAGCTTACTGCTGAGGCTCACAAGAAGGGATTGAAGGTGGTGATGGATATGATTTTCAACCATTGCGGTTTCGATCATCCTTGGGTAGCCGATATGCCATCAAAGGATTGGTTCAATGCTCCAGAATGGCTTGCTCCGGAAAACCAGACACCGGAACATCAGAAGAAGATAGGTACCGTGGATGGTGCTGCCAAGGTAAACGACAAGTATCTGCAGACCAGTTATAAGTTGACTCCTGTGCTCGATCCATACGCCAGCAAGGTAGATCTTACAGAAACCGTGGATGGATGGTTTGTTCCATCTATGCCAGATTTGAACCAGCGCAATCCGCACGTCATCAAATATCTGATTCAGAACAGTGAGTGGTGGATAGAGACCGTGGGCATCGACGGCATCCGCATGGATACCTATCCATACGCCGACCGTGATGCGATGGCACACTGGATGAAGGTGCTGGGCGAGGAATATCCTCACTTCAATACCGTGGGCGAGACTTGGGTAACCGAGCCTGCCTATACTGCCGCATGGCAGAAGGACAGCAAGCTCTCAGAAAAGAACAGTTATCTGCCTACCGTTATGGATTTCGCCTTCTTCGACCGCATCAACAGTGCGAAGAACGAGGAGACTGATGACTGGTGGAACGGCATGAACCGCATCTACAACGTGTTCTGCTACGACTATCTCTATCCGAATCCAAAGAGCGTGATGGCATTCGTTGAAAATCACGATACCGACCGCTTCCTGGGTGAAGGCAAGGATACCCTGGCATTGAAGCAGGCGCTGGCTCTTCTCCTTACCGTCAATCGCACCCCACAGCTCTATTACGGAACAGAGGTATTGATGAATGGTACCAAGAGCGTAACTGATGGCAATGTCCGCAAGGACTTCCCTGGAGGTTGGGCAGGTGACAAGCACAATGCCTTTACTGCCGAAGGAAGAACTCAGGCTGAAAACCAAATGTTCGACTGGCTCAGCCGATTATTGCATTGGCGTCAGGGCAACGAGGTTATCACCAAAGGCAAGCAGACCCAGTTCTGTCCACAGAAGGGTGTGTATGTCATTGCCCGCCAGTATAAGGGAAAGAGCGTGATGACCATCATCAATGGCAAGAAGGAAGCCAACGAACTGAATGTTTCCCGCTATGCAGAGATTATCGGCAATGCCGAGAAGGCTACGGATGTAACGAATGGCCGCACCGTTCTGATCAACAAGAACGTGAAGCTCCGTCCTCGCCAGACTATGATACTCGAATTCTAAAACGCAAGTATATTCCTATATGAACGTTCCTGGAATTGTGTTTTTACACTTCTAGGAACGTTTTTTTCTTGATAAAAATTCTTTGGTTTCATTTTTTCTTCGTACTTTTGCATGCAGAAGTATAAAAACTTAATAAAATGGATGAAGAATTAGGTAAATGGCTGTTGGATATATCTAAGTATATAATTACAGCATATATATTAGCCGAGATGTTTGGTAAAGACAATGATTCAATTTTGGCTGTGGTTGGAGCCGTAGTCTTAGCTGCAGCCTCTTTCGTTGGTGGCTTATATCTTATTAAAAAAGGTAAAAATAAAAAAAATAAGAAAGGAAAATAATATGGATACAGGTTTATTGATAATGTATATTTTCGTGGCAATTATTATTGTTGGTTCTCTTGTCTATTCTAGACTTGAAGATAAGAAAGGAAAATAATTATGGATACTGGATTGTTTATTATGTATGGCTTTTTGGTGCTTTTGGCAGCAGGAATATTTATTTATGCCAAAATTGATGATCGCAAAGAACAGAAAAGGCAATAATTATGGATTACGGATTATTAGGAATGTATATATTTCTGGCTTTGATTGCTGTTGGTTCTTTCATTTACGTTAAGATAGAAGACAGAAAAGAGCAAAAGAATAGTTAATGACTAGATACATTCTTTCCTTGATAGCAGCATTATTCATAACCTTGAGCAGTTTTGCGCAAGGCAGCCTTCCTAGTCGCTTTAATGTAAGCTATCTCAATATGGCGGCAGGAATGCCTAATAATTTTGCGGATGATATTTTCCAGGATTCATACGGCTTCATCTGGATCAGTACGCATGGTGGTGGACTGGTACGTTATGATGGATTTAATTATATGAACTTCAATCTGGGCTCATCCGGTATCAGTCTGCGAAGCAATAGCTGCCGCAATGTGTATGAAGATCATTTCAAGCGCCTTTGGATAGCTTTCGAGGAAGGTCCGCAGGTGCTCGACCTCAAAACGATGCAGCCCGTCATTCCACCTTGTGAGAATGAAAAAGTAGAAGGTCAGCTCAACAAGGCACTCAAGAACCTTTGCACCCGAATGTATTGCGATACCAAGGGAAATGTATGGATGGTCGCTGCAAATCTCCTTACCCGTTTCTCCTTCAATGAGAAGGGGGAGGTGAATAGTGTCTTGTCCATCAGCTACCCTTACAATGCTCCTGATCTCGGTCTTTGTGATGTATATGGCAATGGCACGGTGGTGATGTGCAATAATGGAGTGGTGAGTGAATTCTCGGTCAAGAACAATCAGTTGGTGGCTAAGAATATATCTTCTCTGTTCCCTAAACTCGATTCCCGTTATGCGGGAGCCGTCATTTCTTATCATGGAAAAATCTGGTTGGGAACCAACCGTGGCTTGTATAATAGTACCAAGCAGGAGTTTCATGCTTCAGGCACAGTTCATTCACTCCAGCATGAGGTGGTAACGAGTCTTGCCATCACAGAGGATGATAAGCTCCTGGTGGGTACCCTCTGTGGTGTGGATATTATAGATGACAAGACTGGTACGATCGAGCATTGGAATTGTAGCAGTGTGAATCCGTTGAGTAGCAACTTTGTGAACAGCTTGTTGTCTAAGGATGGACAGATTTGGGTAGGTACCGAAACAGGTGGTATCACCAAGTTGGCACCACGCCAGTTGCAACTGGAATTTTTCAAGCACGATGCAGCGAATCCAGCCAGTCTTTCTCCGAATGCGGTGAATTCGATGTATGCAGCCCCGGATGGCACCCTGTGGGTAGGAACCGTAGAGGGCGGACTCAATGCCTTGGCTCCTGGTAGCAGGAACTTTACCCATTATACGATGGCAAATTCCGGTTTGCCCCACAACAGTGTTTCCACGCTTGCTGCCGATAACCGGGGGAATCTGTGGATAGGCACCTGGGGGACGGGCATTGCTGTGATGAATCTCCAGCAGCCGGGCAGGATCATTCCTCTTGTGGTAGATGCCAAGCATCAGCATTTCCTGAATTTTGCAGGAGCACTGGTGTATGATCCTATTAATGATGGTATGTGGCTGGGAACCAATGATGGTCTCTTCTTCTACGATTTGAAGCGTCAGCAGTTGATAGAGCCTTTCAAGGGCTGTCTGGATGTGCGTGGCTGCATCGGAAACCTGATTACACCAGATGGAAAGCTCCTGATGGGATGTGTGCAGGGTATGGTGGAGATCAATCTGAAGTCCCGTTCTCGTGGAAAGGGCGAGTTTGCCGTCGAATATCATCAGTATAAGTTGGATGCCCCAGAGAGTGGGGTGATAGATAAGATTCTCTCTTTCTGTCTGGCGAAGGATGGCAAGATCTGGCTGGGCAGCAATGGCTACGGCTTGTATTGCTATAATTATAATAAGGAGGGAAAGACATACGTGAAGTCCTTTACCACGAATAATGGATTAGCCAACAATACCGTGAAGGGTATTGTAGAGGATAACCAGGGTATGTTATGGATAGCCACGGATAATGGACTCTCCATCTTCAATCCGAAGACTGAGACCTTCAGCAGTTATTCCCGTGAGGACGGACTGCTCAGTTCGCAGTTCTATTTCAATGGTGCCATCCGTGATGCCAAGGGTAAGATTTACCTGGGTACCGATGAGGGATTGATGGCGGTTACGGGTGTGAACCATGCGGTTCATAACTCAGCCAGACTGCGTTTTACCGAACTTCTGGTAGATAACCAGCCGGTGTTTGCCGGCAGTGATTATCTGGACGATGATATATCCATTGCCAAAAGGTTGTGCATCCATGAGAGCGACAAGTCGTTTACGATCTTCTTTTCAGCCTTGAACTATGGCAGCGAGAGTCAGGGGGGATATCTCTATCGCATGAAGGGATATGAGAACGATTGGGTTCAGCTCAAACCGGGACAACATAGTGTGCGCTATTCTACCTTGCCTGCGGGCAGCTATCAGTTTGAAGTGAAGTATATACCTTCCTTCGATTCCGATAAGGAGCAGACTATCTCCGTGAAAGTTGTAGTTACTCCTTATTTCTGGAAGAGCTGGTGGTTTGTCTCCTTGATGGTGATAGCCTTCATCGCCTTCCTGCTCTACATCTATACCAGCAGACTGGAGAAGATGCGCGAACGCGAGGTGGAGGAACTCTATCGTCCGATAGAGGCTGCTCTGAAGGATAGTGATGAACCGGGCAAGTTGCAGAGTCGCATCCAGATGATTCTGGAGAACCAGAAACGCTATCAGGATAGTCAGAAGAAGTCGATAGAAGCTGACAGGAAACAGGTAGCCGAAAAGGAGCGACCGTTTATGGATATCGTGATGGAGGTGATGGAGAAGAACTACGATAACTCGGAGTTCGGTGTGCAGGAGTTGGCTGATGAAATGCGGATGAACCGCAGTGTGCTCAGTAAGATGCTGAATGCTGAGGCTGGTCAGCCTACCGCCCAGTTTATCCGCAACTATCGTCTCGACATCGCGAAGAAGATGATTACAGAAAAAGTGGCAAACCGGAACATCACGGAAATAGCCTACCGTGTAGGCTTCAATGATCCGAAGTATTTTACCCGTTGTTTTACCAAGCAGTATGGTGTGTCGCCTTCTTCCTATAAGGATTCGCTCGACGAGTAGGTGTGTTTGGAAGTATATAATTGTTAAGAAACCGAAATACAATAAGGAGTTGCTTGATTTAAGTCAAGTAACTCCTTGTTTTGTATGTGTGGGAGCACAACTAGTGGATAAGTGCGTAATAAACGGAAAAATCTACTGTTTATGCGGTTTGTCCACCTATTATTCACGTTTGTCCACCTACTTAATAGTGATTAATTGTACTTTTGCCACCGAAAATTAACGATCAAACCGATTTGCGATAACAAACAAACCGTTTGAAAATTAACAAACCATAGAAAATTAGAATAAACAAAATCATAAACCTAAAAAGTTTTAAGCAATGAGGAAACAATTATTCTCTATGATGCTATGCCTAGGTGCAGTCGGTGGTGCTTCTTTCGTAACCCCGATGACCGCTATGGCTGCTGTAGCACAGGATCAGGTGATTACAGTCAAGGGACAGGTTGTAGATGATCAGGGTGAACCTCTGATTGGTGCAACAGTGAAGACCAAGGATGTCAAGACCGGTGCTGTAACTGACCTCGATGGTAACTTCGAGATCAAAGTAAAAGCTAACGCTACTCTTTTGGTTAGCTATTTGGGCTTCAAGGAGCGCCAGATTGCCGTTCGCGGACGCGCTATCCTCGAACCTATCCAGCTTTCTTCAGACAATCAGTTGCTCGAACAGGTTGTCGTAGTGGGTTATGGTACCCAGAAGAAGGCAGACCTTACCGGTTCTGTAGCTATCGTCAATGCAGAGGAGATGAAGAAGGTGTCTAACTCCAACATCTCTACTATGCTCGAAGGTAAGGTAGCTGGTGTGCAGATTACATCCGATGGTCAGCCAGGTGCCGACCCAAGCGTACGTATCCGTGGTATCGGTTCTTTCGGTAGCACTGCTCCTCTTTATGTCATTGATGGTGTGCCAATGGGTACCACTATCCGTGATTTCTCTCCTAATGATATTGAGACCATCCAGATCTTGAAGGATGCTTCTGCGGGTGCCATCTATGGTTCTCGTGCAGCTAATGGTGTCGTTATCATCACAACCAAGAATGGTAAGAAAGACCAGCCTCTGAAGGTAAACTACTCTGGTTACTTCGGTGTTGACCAGATTCCTGGCGATGTATATGACGTGATGAACGCCGACCAGTATAGTAACTATCTGGGTCAGGCTTGTTCTAACTCCAATACTCCTCTGCCTGGTGGTTACAAGATGGGCGAGGATGGCAAGTATCACTTCCAGGATGCTACCAATACAAATTGGTTTGACGAAGTGTTCAAGACTGGTATCCGCCAGAATCACAACGTAGCCCTCAGCGGTGGTAGCTCACACAGTACTTATAATGTATCTCTCGACTACTATAACCAGAAGGGTACCTTGGAAGGTGCAGGTCCTAACTACGAGCGTTACACAGCCCGTGTGAACAACACCATGGACACCAAGTTCGTGAAGTTCCGTACCAGCATGGTTTACTCTCACTCTAACCAGGACAACATGGGTCTTTCCAATGCCTCAGAGTATGTTCAGGGTCTTTATGGTGATGTAACCAACGTGCTCCGTGGTACACTTCTGATGCAGCCAACCATCAAGGCTTACGATAACTCAACATGGGTTCTCGATGACAAGGTAGGTGCAGCCAACGGTTATCGCTACGATGCATACGGTTATGGTGTTTACTATGACAGCGTACATGGTGACATCTCTGCATCCAACCCATTGCTGGTTAATAACCTCCTGCAGCGCAACACCTTGGTTGACCGCTTCGTAGGTACAGCTTCTGCCGATGTAGATTTGTTAGGCATGGTAGGTATCAAGAGCAAGAACCATGGTCTTCATTATAATGTAAACCTCTCTTACAGCAAGACAGAGGCTAAGGACAAGACCTGGATTCCTTCCTGGATCCAGAGCAACCGTGTATATCTTGCCAAGGAGAATGAGCGCCTCACCAAGGGTTCACGCAATTACAGCGATGCCCTGGTTGAGAATACCATTACCTATAATGGAACAATCGGTAAGCATAACATCAACCTGCTTGCTGGTATGACTTACGAAGAGGAGAACACCAACCTCCTTACAGGTTGGGGTATCAACTTCACAGAGCCTTACTTCCTCCAGCTTCAGAATGCCAAGAATACTTACTCTGAGTCATACGAGTTCAAGCATTGTCTGGCATCATACGTAGGCCGTTTGAACTATAACTATGCTGAGAAGTACCTGATTTCTGCAGTAGTACGTCGTGATGGTAGCTCCCGCTTGAGCAAGAACATCCGTTGGGCAACCTTCCCATCTGTATCTTTGGGCTGGCGCTTCGATAAGGAAAAGTTCTTCCCAATCAGTCAGGATATCGTTAACATGTTCAAGATTCGTGCCAGCTATGGTGAGCTCGGTAACGAGAATATCGGTGAGTACCAGTATATGGCTACCATGAACCGTAACAACATGACTTACAGCTTCGGCAACAGTCCTGTAACCGGTTCTGCCGTTTCTACCTTTGTGAACAACGATATCGCATGGGAGAAGAAGAAGACTACCAACGTGGGTATCGACTTGGCGATGTTCAACAACCGCCTGGAGTTCACTGCCGAGTGGTATAAGAACAAGTCAGAAGACTTGCTTTACTCTGTTCCTGTTCCTGCACAGACTGGTGTATCCAACACCTCTATAACCATGAACGCTGCCTCAATGGAGAACAGTGGTTTCGAGTTCAGCGCAACCTATCGCAATCGTGACCACGCCTTCAAGTATGACATCAGTGCCAACTTGAGTACCTTGAAGAACAAGGTAACTTCTCTGGGTATCGGTAAGGACTCTTATATCTCTGGTGCATACGCTACCTACGTAGGTCAGGAGATCGGTCAGTTCTATGGTTGGGTTTACGAGGGAATCGCCCGTACACAGGCAGATCTCGATGGTCACGCTACCCAGCAGGGTGTTAATGTAGGTGATTGCCTCTATAAGGATATTTCTGGTCCAGAAGGAACTCCTGATGGCGTAATCGATGCATACGACCAGACCGTATTGGGCAGTGGTCTTCCAAAGGTGAACTTCGGTTTGAGCACCCACATGGAGTATAAGGGCTTCGACCTCAACATTTCTACCTACGGAGTTTTGAACTATCATGTATCAGATGATATCTATAATAGCTTGAACTCTTGCTACGGCTATGGTAACAAGGAAGTAGGCATGCTGGATGCCAACCGCTGGTCAGAGGATGGTACCTACCTTTCAAGTGTTCCACGTACCTACGCTGCCAACAATGCAACATTGGCATGGAACGACCTCTTCAGCTCTCGCAAGATTCAGAATGCTGCTTACTGGAAGATTGCCAACGTAGAATTGGGCTACAACTTCCCAGACAAGTGGTTTGGTGGATATGTCAGTGGCGTACGTCTCTATGTATCAGCACAGAACCTCTATACTTTCACAGGCTATCATGGATATAATGTGGACTATGCCGGCGGTACCTTTACCCCAGGTTACAACTTCTGCTCTTTCCCAAGTGCCAGAACATTTATGGCAGGTCTCCACTTCACATTCTAATAGTTTAAGAGATAAGGAAAACTACGAGAATTATTATTTAAAAGAACATTTGATATGAAACTATATAAATTATCATTAGCTCTCTTCCTTGGCCTCGGTGCTATGGCTACCACCTCATGCGAGGACAAGTTGGATGTTACCAATCCTAACCAGCAGACCACCGGAACCTTCGGTTTCAATGCTGATGATCTGGAAGAGTGCGTTATTGCAGCATACAACCATATTCGTATGGAAGGTTCTTCGGCACGTGTGGGTTATACCCTCGATGTAACACGTGGCGATGAGGTATGGAACTCATCACAGGTTTGGTACATGCCATTCGATGACATGGACGACCCAGTGACAGATGAAATCTCCATGTGGCCTTGGCGTGAGGCTTACTATACTATTAATGTATGTAACTTCATCCTCTCACGTACCACAGGCGATGATGCTTCGCTCTCAGAGAACATGAAGAAGATCAAGGGACAGGCTCTCTTCCTCCGTGGTTATTCATACTATACATTGGCAGGATATTATCAGAATCCTGCGCTGATTACTGATTATGCCAACTATTCTTCTCTGGATGGTCTCTATGGCAAGAACAGTACTTACGATGATGTGCTCGACCAGGTGGAGAAGGATTTCGCAGAGGCGATGACACTTCTTCCTTCCCGTGATGCTGGTGGCGAGTGGGCAAAGGGTCGTGCTACCTGTGGTGCCGCTGCCGGTTACTATGCCCGTACTCTGATGCAGCGCCATAAGTATAGCGATGCGCTCACCGTACTCAAGGACATCATGAACAAAAAGTATGGTTCTTACAAGCTGATGGCCAACTATGGCGACAACTTCCGTGAGGGTTCTGCTTACGAGAACAATGACGAGAGCCTCTTCGAGATTCAGTATCTCGACTACGGTTCACAGGGTGTGGATGATGAGTGGACTCCTGTCAATACCAGTCCTAACGCTACACAGGGTCATGCCGTAGAGTCTAACTTTGCTCCAGGAAGATTCGGTGGATGGGCAGACCTCTCTGCATCTCCATGGTTGTACAACCTCTTCAAGCAGGAGCGTACCAAGGATGGCAAGCTCGATCCTCGCCTCTACTGGACTATCGGTACCTACGAGTCTGACTGGATTGGTTTCGAGAATGGCAATGTAGCTTACAAGAGTGAAATGACTCCTAATGATACCATCATCACCAACAACAACTATGGTGGTCTCCCTATCGCTAAGTGGACTAATTTCCGTACCAACCTTTATGACAAGGTAACTACAGGTCTTCATTGCGGTATCAACCTCCGTATGATGCGTTACTCAGATGTATTGCTTCGTGCAGCAGAGTGCGAGAACGAGGTAAATGGTCCTACACAGCAGGCTATCGACTGGATCAATCAGGTTCGTGAGCGTGCCAGCCTGAAGGATTTGAGCCTCTCTGATTTCGATACCAAGGATAAGCTCTTCGAGCAGATTGCCAATGTAGAGCGTCCTAAGGAGTTCGGTTGCGAGTATGGTCGTGGTTACGATTTGATTCGTTGGGGATTCTTCTATGATCAGGGTCGTTTGGCTCAGTTGAAGGAACACGGAACCTTCCGTCGTTCTCCATACAAGGCAAAGGAGCCGGTAAGCTACTCTTTGGTAGGTGTTGATTCTGAGGTGAAGAGCTCTTACGATACATACGTACCGGGTCATGAGTTCCTGCCAATCTATCAGGGCTTGCTGAACGATAACCCTAATCTGGCTGGTAACTCTGCGAATACCAATACAGACAACTCTACTGATTTCTTCGGAAGAGGCTGGACTGTTCACCCTGTAGTAAACTTGGGCAAATAACAATATGGCTTGTCTCATGGTGCAGCATCTCCTGCCCATGAGATAACCTGAAAATCATATATTTACAATATAGAATATATAAAATATGAAACACCTAAATAAAATAGCATCTGTCTTCTGCGTGGCAGCAATGGCTTTGACAGCATTGACAGGATGCGAGGGAAGTGACATGTTCAGTGTTAACTCTCCTGATTGGATTTCAGAAAAGATAGACTCCATCAATGCCGCTAAGGGCAATGACAATGCATTGCCAGAAGGCGAGGAGGATGTTTACACCATCGGTGCTACTGACTATTCTACAGGTTGGTGGACAGCCTTCTCTAAGTATTATGTTGTACCTGAGGGCAAGACCTGGAATGCCGTGTTCAATCTGAACATCAACCCATCGGCTCCTAATACCTACAAGAACTTCGCCCTCGTCCTTGCTAGTGATGATGATCGTGGTGGCGCCAACTATAAGGAGTATGGAGCTATCCGTTTCGATAATCAGCCTAGCGGTAACTCTGAGTGGGGTGATTATATTGATAGAAGTGGTGTAGTAAGTACTCTTACTTTTGATACTGATACCGATGAAGGCGTACAGAAGCTTGGTGGTACTGTGATTCTTACTGTTGATCGTTCAGATCCTAATGCTTTCAGCGTAAAGATTACCAACGGTACTGTAACCAAGACTTACAAGCAGTCAACCCCTCTCCCAAATCTCAATCCTGATGCAAGCGATACCAACATCCGTGCATTCCTTGTACCGGAAGGTTCTTACATCAACTTCCTCCAGTCTAACCTCGAGCCAATCGGTGGTTTCACTTCTGCAGAGGATAAGCAGCCTCTTTCTATGGAATTGCACTCTGTTCCTAAGAAGGTTTTGGTAGGTACATCTCTTGAGGATGCAATGGCCAACGTTTCTGCTACCATTACATTCGAGACTGGCATTACCAAGGAGGTTCCTGCTGCTGAACTCGGATTTGTGGCTGTTCCTGATATGAATCAGGTAGGTCAGAAGACACTCGTTGCTATCTACAACAAGACATTCAAGAACGAGAACTGCAGTACTCCTATCGCAGGTCAGGCTCAGTTCAGCGTGGTAGATAAGATGTTCAACAGTCTGGGTGCTGCAGACAACTCAACTCCATTCTTTGGTGCTCAGACTGAGGCAGTGAAGGTAGCTCCTCATGAGACTCAGGTGATGCAGTTTACCAACTATACGGATGGTGTTAAGAATTGGGATAACTTCCTGGTTGCAATGGTTAACGGCGCTGGTACAGATTATGGTGTTGTCCGTGCCGACTGCTTCGGCTGGGGTACTGCTTACGATGGCAAGGCAACTCCATTCGGTGCTCCTGATAACTGGGCTACATGGCTTGCAGATATGGATGGCGCCAAGGTTACTCTCTATACAACCAACAATGGTGATGGCACTGTAGATATCAAGTACGATATCCTGGCAGCCAATGGACATAAGTATCACATGGGCTACACTGGAATATCTGGCGTAAATGCCAACGATTTCTTTGTCAAGCTCTCTCTTGAGAAGGCTCACCTGGAGTTTGATTCTGTTGTAGGAGATGAGGAAAATACCTCTGCTTTCTTCACTGCACTCTCTGATGTATTTGAGGTTCCTGCAGGAAAGACCGTTTCTACTCAGTTTGTCAACTACACAGCTGGTGGTTCCAACTGGTTCAACTTTGTTGCAGTACTTGTCAACAAGGCAAACGACAAGGAGTATGCTGTTGTTCGTGCCGACAACTACGGTTGGGGTACTGGATATGATGCATGTACTCATGCCTGCTCATGGGAAGACTGGGGTGCTTGGCTTGTCGCCATGGATGGTGCCAAGGTTCAGCTCTCTGTAACCAATGTAGGTAATGGTACAGCCAACATCAAGGCAACCATGATAGGCAACAATGGTGTAACCTACACCCAGACCTACAATGGCATCAACAACATCGATGCCAAAGACCTGGCGTTCAAGCTCACCATGGAGAAGGCTCATCTGGTATTCGATTTACCATTTGCCAATTCATCATTTGCATCAGCACGCAAGCATTACTCACGTGCTCATCGCAGATAAGAGATTTTTGAAATAGTATGATAAGGCATGACCTATGCGGAAACACATTCCCATAGGTCTGCCTTTTTTCAGAAAAAGAAGATCATAAAACTAACTAAACGAAAAGAAAAATGAAAAAGCTTCATATATTTGCCCTTTTGCTGGCTTGTACGCTGGCGGTAGGATGCAGCAGTAGCAGTGATGATCCGGAGATTCCTGTGAATCCAACACCTCCTCCTACACCAACTCCACCTACACCAACTCCTGGTGATCAGACAGCAGAGGAACTGGCTAATTACAAATGTCCTACCTATAGTGATAATTATACATCGGTGGCTGCCTGGACACAGCACTCGAAGTGGAATCTTGCCAATATGCACGATCCTACGGTGGTGAAGGCATCTGATGGATATTATTATATGTATCAGACTGATGCCAGCTATGGCAATGCGCATCAGAAGGATATCCGCAACAGCAACAAGCATGGACACTTCTTCTGCCGCCGCTCCAAGAATCTCGTAGATTGGGAATTTGTAGGAGCCACCATGGTGGGCTTACCTTCCTGGGTAAAGACAAAACTCAATGAATTCCGCAAGGGCATGGGAGTGGCTGAACGTCCTGACAGCTATTTCGCCAATGACCTGGACTTCGGTTTCTGGGCTCCATGCGTGCGCAAGGTCAACGACCATCTCTACCGTATGTATTATGCCATCACCTGTCCTGGCACCATCAATGGTGACGGAACCTGGAGTGAACGTGCCTTCATCGGACTGATGGAGACCAGCGATCCGGCTTCCAACAAATGGGAAGATAAGGGATATGTCATCACCAACGCTTCTGACAAGGGATTGAATTTCAAGGTAAGATCAGATGATTGGGCAAACTGCTATTTCAAGTATAATGCCATCGACCCTACTTACGTCATCACTCCAGAAGGAAAGCATTGGCTGATATATGGTTCATGGCATAGTGGTTTCGCTGCTGTGGAGCTTGATGCCAATACGGGTAAGACCAAGGCTGCCTTGCCTAACCCATGGGGTACAGCCGATGATATCGCTGCTTACGGAAAGACTATCTTTACCCGTACGTTGAATAACCGTTGGCAGGGTTCCGAGGCTCCGGAGATTGTATATCATGATGGCTATTATTATCTTTTCGTTGCTTACGATGCCCTGGATGTTCCTTACAATACCCGTGTGCTCCGTTCCAAGAACGTGGATGGTCCGTATGAGACCATGAATGGTAAGATTACCGATGCTGCCAAGGGTGCCAATGAGGAACCTACCGTGCTGACTCATCCTTACAAGTTCAGCGCAGGAAGCGGTTGGGTAGGTATCAGTCACTGTGCCGTATTCGATGATGGTGCAGGCAACTGGTATTATGTTTCCCAGCAGCGTATGCCTGCCAATGTTGCAGGTATTGCAGCCAGCAATGCCATCATGATGGGTGGCGTGCGTTCTATTCAGTGGGATAGCAACGGATGGCCAGTCGTGATGCCTGAGCGTTATGGAGCAGTACCACAGGCGAAAATCACCGCCAGCGAACTGGAGGGAACCTGGGAAGGTATCGAACTCTCTTACGAGTATGGCAAGCAGAAGACCAGCAAGACCTTCAAACTCAGCAGCAATGGCGTGATGGAGGGTGGTTCTGCCTGGAGCAATGTCAAGGCATGGAGCTTCGATGCTTCTTCCAACACATTGACTATCGGTACTACCAAGCTGAAGGTTCAGCGTGAGGTAGATTGGGAGGCAAGTCCTCGCAAGGTTACCATCGTTTACTCGGGTGTGAGTGGCAACAGAAGCTATTGGGGAAAGAAGAATTAAGATCTTTAGTTAGTTTTTAAAAGTTTGGCCGCAGATGCGGTTTTTTAGATTTTCATTAGGGGAGCTAAGCTGTGAAGCATTCAGCTCCCTTTTTTAATAACTCAACTTAGTAAGTAATCCTATAAACAGTAACAAAAAGACGTATGAATAATTTTTTGATTAAAGATATAAGAGTATGGGCTCTCTCTATACCCTTAGTGGCGGCTTGTGCCGTTTCCGCCGTTTCCGCAAAGGCGCAGATGGCTCTTTCACAGCCGGTTGTGGTGGATTCACCAATGGTTCACGACCCCGTGATGGCTTACGAGAATGGCAAGTACTATCTCTATTGTACGGGGCATGGAGTGGCTCAGATGACTTCTACCGACCGCCAGCACTGGACCCTGAATCCGCAGGGTGTATTGAAGGATGAGGCTCGTGGTGCTTTTCCTGCATGGACCCATGATAGTGTGCCGGGCTATGAAAGTCATACCTGGGCACCTGATGTCATCAGGTATAAGAATAAGTGGTATATGGCTTATTCCTGTTCTACCTTTGGCAAGAACACCTCTGCCATCGGATTGCTCAGCAATGTTTCGCTCGCCGATACTGATGGATGGAAGGATGAGGGCTGCCTCATATCTTCAAAGGGTGGTAGAGACAACTGGAATGCCATTGATCCGAATTTTGTGATTGATGAGAAGGGAAAGCCTTGGCTTACCTGGGGTTCTTTCTGGGATGGTATTCAGCTTATTCCTTTAGACAAGAAGACGATGCATGTGAAGAAGGGCGCCAAGCCTCAGACCATTGCCCGCCGTTATGCGCTCAATCAGATGGATGTGCCTACCAATCCTACCTCCCGTGATGCCGGCACCAATGCCATCGAGGCTCCTTTCATCATGAAGCATGGTGGTTATTACTATCTCTTCGTCAGTTGGGATTACTGCTGCCAGGGTATGAAGAGTACCTATCGTGTTGCCGTAGGCAGGAGCAGGAAGGTGGCTGGTCCTTATCTGGATAAGGATGGAAAGGATATGCGAGAAGGCGGTGGCACCCTGCTGCTGGAAGGCGACAAGAAGGAATATGAGGCGATGGGTCATTGTTCTGCCTACTCCTTCCCTGATGGCGATTTCTTCTTCTGCCATGGTTACAGCGTGCCGAAGAATGGTGCCAGCATCCTGGTTCAGAAGAAAATCAATTGGACAAAAGATGGGTGGCTGACGCTGGAGTAGGTGTACTTTTCTGAAAATAGGTTATCACTTGTGATATATCTGTAGAAGTGTTAAAATCAAGTTAAAATAGTGCTTATTCCGCTACGAACGGCAAAAAAATGGTTTCGTAGCGAAATAAACGCTATTTTCTTTCGCTGTTTCCGAAATTAGTTGTATATTTGCAGCGAACCAATTGGGTATGGTTATGTGTGAAATAATAGGTTGTCTTATATCCTGAAATATGTAAAATAATGCATTCGGAACACCTTGAAATATGTAAAATAAGGCATTCTGATATCCCGAAACTTGTAAAATAAGGCGTTCTGATATCCTGAAACTTGTAAAATAAGGCGTTCTGTGTAGTTAAAAACATGTAAAATAAGGTATTCTTCATTATTTTTTCTTATCTTTGTTCGCCCCGAAAAAACAATGGGATTGGGTTGTGGAAATGGGGACGAGAAAAAATTGAAAAATAGAGAAAATCAATCGTTATATAAGAAATGAATAAATTAAAAGCATTATTGGGCTTCGACCCGAAGACTACTACGGTCAAGACGGAATTGATAGCTGGTATGACTACCTTCTTGACCATGTGTTACATCCTGGCAGTAAACCCTACCATCCTTGCCACCACAGGTATGGATAAGGGGGCTCTCTTTACTGCCACAGCCATCGCTTCTGCCATTGCCACCTTCCTGCTGGCTTTCATGGCAAAACTGCCTTTTGCCCAGGCTCCCAGCATGGGACTGAACGCCTTCTTCGCCTTCACCCTTTGTCAGGCAATGGGCTTGACCTGGCAGCAGGCTTTGGCAGTGTTGCTCGTAGAGGGCATCATCTTCCTTGCCATCACCTTCCTCAATATCCGTGACAAGATATTGGAATGCATTCCGAAAAACCTCCGCTTTGCCATATCGGCAGGTATCGGTATGTTTATCGCCTTTATCGGTTTGAAGAATGCGGGCATCATTACTGCCAATGCTGATACTTTCGTGCAGCTCGGCAAGTTTACACCAGTTAGCATCCTGGGTCTCATCAGCATCCTGCTCTGTGGCTGTCTGATGGCGAGAAGAGTGAAGGGCTCTTTGTTTATCGCCATCATCATCTCTACATTGATAGGTATTCCGATGGGCGTAACCCAGTTCTCTGACAACTGGATGCCGGTATCTACTCCTCACAGCATCGCTCCTATCTTCTGCCAGTTCGATTTCTCGGGCTTCTTTACCCCAAAGATGTTTATGGTAGTTTTCTCCCTGTTGCTTGTCAACATCTTCGATACCATCGGAACGGTTCTGGGATTGGTTTCCAAACTCAAGATTGAAGAGAATGAGAAGGGTGAGATTCCTGGTGTGAAGGAGGCGATGATGAGTGATGCTATCGGTACTACTGCCGGTGCCCTGCTGGGTAGCTCTACCATCACCACTTATGTGGAGAGTGCTTCGGGAGTTGCCGAGGGCGGTAAGTCGGGTTTGACATCTTTCTTTGTGGGTTTGATGTTTATCCTGAGCATCTTCCTGGCTCCTATCTTCCTGCTGATTCCGAGTGCAGCCACCAGTGGTGCCCTGGTAATGGTGGGTGTATTGATGATTGATTCGTTCAAGAAGATTGAGTTGGAGGATATTTCCGAGTCGTTCCCTGCCTTCATCACGATGATTACGATGGTGCTCTGCTACAGCATCGCCGATGGCATCTGCCTCGGCATCCTGAGTTATGTGCTCATCAAGATGATGGTGGGTAAGTTCAAGGATCTGAATCTTACGCTCTATATTCTGAGCGTCTTCCTGCTCTTCAATTATGTATTCAGCTAAATGACGCGATAGATAAAAACGAGGCGGCAACCTGCATCACGCAGATTGTCGCCTTCTTCATTTCTAACTAACTTTCTTATCAACTATTCAAAAAATGTATCAATATATTGGGTATATCCAGGGCTGATGCCCTGGATGTAGCTTGTTTCTTGTTTCAATCTTTCTTACTTCAATCTGATGATGTTCAGCGAGCTGGCTGGAATCTCTACCGTAGCACCATTCTTCTCTGTAGTTACGTAGTTCTCTACAGGATAGATATTGGTAGGATTATCGATGGTGTTCTCCTCCAGACCGTTCTTGGCTGAAAGGCGGATGAGCTTGCCAGCCTTGATCTCCTTGCCCTGAAGATTGATCTTCGCTGTGGTGTGCTCGGTGCTGGTGTTGGCAATCTTCAGGATTACCTCGCCAGTCTTCTCATCGAGTGTGGCTGTAGAGAAGATGCCAGGAAGGGTGTTTGCCTTCAACTTGGTAGCGAATACCTCCTTGCCATCCAACTTGGCGAAGATGCTGTCGCCTACTACCTTCAGCTCGATATCATACCACTTGCCGGTTTCAATCTTGCCTGGGCAGGTAGCCACCTGACTCTTGGCACCATTCACGATAGACTCCACACCGTGCTGGGTGTTGTTCCAGCCACCAAGGTTCAACCAGCAGTAGTTGTTCTTATCCACGTAGTTGAAGATGATGAGGAAACCTTCGTTGCCGGCATCCTTCTTCGCGCGTACCTTATATATATAACCGTTGCTGGTAATCTCGCCTGGGTTCAGACGGATGCAGCTCTCCTCGTTGCTGGTCTGCTTGATGAGGCTGCCCTCAGTCTTCCACTGTCCATGGATGTCGGTAGGCAGTTCCTGCAAGGTCATCGGCAGCGCCTTTCCGTTCTCATCGCTGTAGCCCTTGTCCTCGAAAGAAACCTGGGTGCCCCAAGTTCCCATACCCACACGGCAGATGGCTGGCTTCACCTGGGTCTGCTCATATTTGTATGGATTCTCCTGGTTCACCTTCAATACACGGGTACCGATGTTGTTCGCCATCACGTTCTGGACGTAGTAAGATGGAGTTCCGAATACCTTGTCAGATGTATATTGAATCATATCCGGTGCCCACATACGGTTGTTGAGGTTGGCGAAGATAGGAGCATAGGATGCCATGGTCACAATATCAGAATTGTTCTCGATGCCCATCATATAGACAGCCTCACCGAGTGCTGCATCGAGCGAACCCATATTGCCGAAGCCCTGGGTTACGGCATATTCGCCTACGTAAATCTCGCTGCCCTTGCGGTCGTAGTTATCATACTTGTTGAAGTTCTCGGCAAACCAGGCTGGGTTTCTGTAGTAGTGCTCATCGAGTAGCTCTACGCTCTCGTTGCTTTCCCACTTAGGGTTGTCATCGCCCCATGCCACCACGTTGCCGATGAGGTGCATCTTAGGATATTTCGCCAGAACGGCATCCTTGAACTTCTTGAAGCGCTCGTAGTAGTGGTCGCTCTGAGCGGCAGGGTCTGGCTGGTTGTTCTCATTACCAATCTCCAGATACTCGATGTTGTATGGTTCCGGATGACCGTTCTTGGCACGCAGCGCACCATACTTGGAGGTAACAGGACCGTTGGCATACTCCAGGGCATTCATGCACTCGTCAATCCAAGGCTGGATGCTGTCCACCGGAGTCATACCGCCGTGCCACAAACCTACGTTTACTACATAGAGAGGCTTGGCGTTCAAATCTTCGGCAAGCTGCAGATACTCATCGAATCCCATACCGTCGCTGGTGCGGTAGCGCCAGTTTACGTTCTTATGACCCGGACGCTCCTCGATAGGACCGATGGTCTTCTCCCAGTGGAAAGCATTCTCAGGAGACTCCTGTCCCTCTACGTAGCAACCGCCAGGGAAGCGGACGAACTTAGGATGGATGTTATAGAGAAGCTGAGCCAAATCAGGGCGCAAGCCGTTCTCGCGATTCTTGAAAGTTGGAGGGAAGAGGCTTACCACGTCGAGAACGATGGTACCCTTGCCGTCGGCTACGAGTTCAAACTGTGCTTTCGCATCGTTGGCATTGGCTGTAAGTTCAGCTGTATATTTGGTCCACTTCTTGCCTACCTTGGCATTGAGGGATGTTTCTGCATACACCTTGTCGCCCTTTGCGTTGGTGAGACGAGCCTTCAATCCGCCCTTGTAGCTACCCTTTGCCCAGAAAGAGAGCTTGTAGGTTCTGCCCTGTACGGCATTGATGCCCCAGAAGCCCTCGTTGATGAGAGAGGCTGTGGCAGCTGGTTTGGCAGCGATGGTAAGCTGGAGAGCCTTGCCCTGTGCATTGTTGAGCAGACCCTTGTTGATGAGTTGTGTCTGGATCTTTGCACCTTTCTGGGCGGAAGTTTTCCAGGTAGGGATGTTCTTGTCGTCATCCTCGAAAGAGCGGTTGCTGATGAGTTCGGCATAGAGACCGCCGTCAGCAGCATGGTTAATATCCTCGAAGAAGATACCATATAAATTAGGTGAAACCTTGACGCCTGGGTTAGAGGCATCTACGTTGATGGTTACTTGGGCGTTGGCTGCCAATGTTGTGGCGAGCACAGCCGAGAGTAAAAAATGTCTTTTCTTATTCATTGTTTATTCTTTAGGCTTGTTTTTATTTTGTTGCTTGTTATTTGCTGGTAGCATGAAGCCGCAGCTTTTGGAAGTTACTTCCTGCTGCGGTTCATACACAGCCGCAAAAGTACACAAAATACACGGAAAAGAGGTGGACAAAACGGAGAATATAGTGTAAAAGGTGGATTTTCTGCTGAAAATCCACCTTTTTATCCTCTGTGAGGGTGTGTCATTATTCATCGGATTACGTGGATGAACGACATATCCGGCGAGGCGGAATAGTTTTGTTATTCAATATAGGTAAATTCTATGGTTTTTCAATTTTTTGCATTTTTTTCTTGGAGTTTTCAGAGAAAAATCGTAAATTTGCCATCAGATATCAATTATCTCAATATTTTGCCATGGGTAAATATATTAACCCCTTCACCGATTGGGGATTCAAACGCCTCTTCGGACAAGAATTCAGCAAGGATTTGCTGATTAGTTTCTTGAACGACTTGTTGGTTGACGAAATGCATATCAGGGATGTCACCTTCAAGGATAAAGAGCAACTGGCAGATTCAAAAGATTTGCGTGGCTGCATCTTTGATATTTATTGTGAAACCGATGATGGAAATCATTTCATTGTCGAGATGCAGAACAGATGGGTGCCGTTTTTTGTCAATCGCTCCATCTATTATGCCAGCAAGGCTATTGTCGGGCAGCGGAAAAAGACAATCGAGCAGAAACCTGCTCTCTATCAGTTAATGCCCGTCTATGTCGTCTGCCTCATGAATTTCATGCCAAAGGACAATGCAGTGTCGAAATTCAGAACCGATGTAGCCTTGTATGAAAAAGGAAGTCAAGATGTCTTTTCCGACAATCTTCACTTCATCTACTTGTCTCTTCCTTTCTTTGACAAGAAGGCTGAAGAATGTGAAAGTGATTTTGACAAATGGATTTATGTATTAAAGCATATGGAAGCATTAGAGAGAATGCCGTTTACGGCACAGAAGAAGATTTTCAAGCGTCTAGCTGAACTGGCAGATTCCCGCTGTCTGAGTCAGGAAGAGCAAGAGAAATATGATGAAAGCTTAAAGGCCGCCGATGATTACTATGGTGTCTTAATGAGCTATTACATGAATGGTATTGATGAAGGTGAAGCTAAGGGTTTTGCCAAAGGTGAAGCTAAGGGTTTTGCCAAAGGTGAAGCAAGAGGTAGTTATCACAAAAGTCTTGATATAGCGAAGAAAATGCTATTAAAGGGTATGGATGATGACTCTATCATGGAACTGACAGGCTTAACCCATGAGCAATTGCATCAATTGAAATCATAAAATTATCAGATACAAGTTCTCCCCATAAGCCAGGCGATAGATGCCTGAACTTATAGGGAGTTTTTTTGGGCTTGAAAGTTATTACCTTACTCTGCCTCATGGTCTTTCTGGGTAACTATTCAGTCATTTAAAAAATACACGTATTCAATGGAGGACTAAAAGTTCGATCTGTAATATCTTATGGATTAGGGGGATTACAAATCCCCAGGTTTGATAAGTCGAACCTTTTTATACGACGGATTGCAAATCCGTCGAAACTGCAAGACCGAACTGTACTATCGCTGCATCTTGTAAGTACTATCGCTGTGCCCTGTAAGTATTATCGTTGCTGCATCGCTTTAACGTAAATAGTCTTCGGAGTAACCTTTACTTGTTGCCAGAAGGACTAATAGTATAAGCCGGAAAAGCCTATCTCTCCAGCCGCACAACAGCTGTTGTGCAAGTGGAAATCAGCTGGTGGGCGGATATTTATTTTAAATCTTCCTTTCTTCCGCTAGGCGTCCCAGCGGATTTGCAATGCGTGAGGTGGTTGTCTTCCGTTAGGCGTCCCAGCGGATTTGCAATCCGCTGTTAAAAAATGTTCGACCTTTTCTTTGCGGATTTGTAATCCGCTGTAACTTGTAACGATTATCCGCCAATTTCAAAAACACTCTTCACCCTTCACCGGAGTGGCGTAAGTATTTGTGTATGAGCTGATTTGGTAGGGTGAAGAGTGCGCTCGACTCTTCACCACCCTTCACCCCAGATTTTTCGCTAGCTGTTTATAGATTGAGGGGGGATTGCAAATCCCCCGGTTTCATAGGTCGAACGTTTTTTTACAGCGGATAGCAAATCCGCTGGGACGCCTGACGGAAGACAGACGCCTGACGGATCCGTGCGTAATCCGTGGAGCAAGAATGCTCTGTTAACTCAGCGTAATCCGATGAATAAAAATATCCAGGTGAAGAGTGGGTTGCGAGAGTTTTCAGGCATTATGCAAAAGCTTTTTCCATACAAGAAATACCAAGTCGGCGTTCAATTTCTGCGATGGTTTTGAACGAGAAGTTAGTCTTTCCGGACAAAATTTTGCTTACGTATTGTGGAGTGCATCCCAACCGCTCAGCAATATCAGCTCTTGATAAATTGTTCTCTTGCATGAAATCGACAATTTTTAGCGCAATGCTCTGCGACCATCTTATCCAGGCATTGTTTTCCTGTCTCCACTTGGCTTCATCAACAAATGAAGAGGCTTCATGGCTTTCATGTGCCTCTAAGAATCTTAATGTTTTCTCTTTCATATTTATTCCTCCTTTATATAATCAATAAAACTATCTTGATCGAACACTCCGTTCTGTATTAAATATTCTCGGCAAATATTCAGTTTGTCAAGTTCTATTTGGGTATGTTTTCTATCTTGCATCTTAGCTGTTAGCTTAATAGTTCCTCCTGTGATAATATATACATTAGGCTCTATTCTGATAGCGTATATTCTAAGCCAGCTAGCATGTTTCTTTCTATCCCAGTTTCTTGCTTTTTCTCTAGTTAACTCTCTTATTCTATTGTCTGAAAGACTTAAAGGATGAAATAGTTCGTCTAGATGTTCTGTATATGGAAATTCCAGAATTAGTCTTTCCAACTCCTCTGCATCTTCCATTGTATCTTTAATAGCGTCGCTTATTTTTTCAATATGGAAGAATCCTTGTAAGTCTTCAAGATTAGCTAGAAAGAAGTCCAGTAGATAATTGGCATTATTCCACTTTTGAAACAAACGAGTGAGCTCATCTGCTTTTTGACTTTCATCTCTAACTGCCCAGAGATGATCATAACCAGGGATGATTCTAGCAAACTTCATATCTTTAATGCTTTTATAATGCAAAGATATGAATAAAAACGATTTGTTGCAACTTTTAGGTTGCTTTTTTAATGAAAATTATACTAATCCTATCTTCCTGTTTTTCGAAGTTATCTCGTTAGATGCAATCTATTTATTTTAAATCTTCCTTTCTTCCGCTAGGTGTCCCGACGAATTTGCAATGCGTGAGGTGGTTGTCTTCCGCTAGGGTCCCAGCGGATTTGCAATCCGCTGTTAAAAAATGTTCGACCTTTTCTTTGCGGA
>OHZS01000084.1_pt1 | contig 39621 bp, 29 predicted proteins | sample 1580521 | NCBI WGS metagenome assembly OHZS01 (sample SAMEA3882503, study PRJEB24775) | human gut metagenome | biome: human-associated habitat; feature: intestine environment; material: feces | place: Netherlands | collected 2009/2010
CAACTACACGAACGGCGTGATATTCGAACCAGTCACGGAAGCTGTGCTTCGTAAATTCCCAGACAAGCAAAATGAGCTGAAGGGTTACAAATACAAAGTCTTTGACATGGAAGAATTCAAAGGAATGCTTTCCATGCCGTCCAAAGATGAAATACTGCGCAGTAAAAAGAGCAGAAAGACGGAAAGCAGCTCTGAGCCCAAATTCAGTAGAGAAAAAACTGTTTCTGAAAAATATAAGGTCTTTTCTGATTTTGAAAAGAACATTCTTGCACCTGTCAAAGCCGAAATCAATGAAATGACGGACCTCTGGTTCGACTACGAACCGGTTCGCCGCAAAGGTGTCAGAAAGTACGAGTTCCTTTATATATTCATCAAGTACAAGACCAAGGAAGAGATGAAAAAGGTTCGTGCCTTTCATGAAGAGCGGCAGAACCTTGAAACCGAAGTTGGCCGAAAGCGTAAATCCCGCCGCGTAGTGAGTCTTGAAACTCTTGAGCAATACAACCTGCCGCTTTCCGAAGCTGTAATGAGCATGAGCTATAATATGGCGCGAAACGAAGTGAAAGCCAAAGCTCAATACCAGGACTATGAAGAAAAGCTGACGCCGGAAGAACGCAATATTTTTACCGATGTGTTTACCATTGTCGGCAAAATCTTAACCAGCACTCGAAATCCTGAACATAACAAAGAAGCTTTTAACGCTCTGAACCGAATCATTAAGGATAACAACGGGTTAAAGACCTGGACGTTCGGCATTGCCACGAGATACAAATCCTTGCTGGAAGCAGACGGCGGAACAAAGACCGCCAACTATTACCGCAAAGTCATCTTCAATGATTTGATTGAAAGCTCGGCAACCACAATCGCGTTGGGTGAACGGGCAATCAATGCTCATGAGAATGGCCTGAACAAGCTGATTGATTTTACTACAGTGTTCGATGAGGACACAAACGAATGAAATAGGGCCCACCATTTGGTGGGCTTTTTTTGTTTGCCAAACATCAGAAATGAATTTACACCAACAGGAATTTAAGTTCTGGACCAGAGAGAAACTTTCATTTGCAATGTTATGAGATGCCAACCCAGGTCGTACACTAACAGGTACGCGAGGTCTCATATGTATCAGAGGTTCGGTAGTATAGTGAACCTGTAAAAATCGAAATCACACCAACAGGAACGTGCGTTCCAGACAGGGAATGAATAGTACTCTGTCCACTGCCAAAAGCAGCGGCAACAAGGCTCTAACAATTAAGATTGGATTTATACCAACAGGGATGTGAGTTCTTGACGGCTTGTATAGAATATCAAAAGAAGCAGTCTCCAAAGTTCGCGTTGACATTTAGCTAAAGCATGTTATAATTGAGTTATTGAAATTGTGGGTGTTGACATTTTGTGCGATTTGTATATTCAAGCAGAGCTCGTAATTGAGCCTTACAAGACAAAAATCACGCTGTCAGGTCAAGCACCACGTTAAGACTAAAATTACAATAACAGGTACTCGAGTAACTCAACTCTTGAGTAATGAGGTGCGTAACATGCCAGCGAAAGTCATCACAGTCGCGATTGAAAAGGGCGGAACAGGGAAGACCGTCACCGCTTCGAACCTAGCATATCTGATGGGGGAAGATGGAAAGAAAGTGCTGTGCATTGACACAGACCCCCAAGGCAATTTGACCAGTGCTCTCAGTGATGGGAAAGGTGAAATCACAGAGGGTCTGTATGAAGGACACGCACTCTATGATATGTTCAGCGGCTTCCGGTATACGAAAACCCGCGATTTCATTGTCCCGACCGAGTATGGTGATAATGTGGATATGATTCCCGGAAGTGCTCAAACGCCGAAAATCAATCAGAGATTAGCTGACTTGTTTGATGATGCGAATATCCTGGCCAAAAGTGGAGCCATGAAACGCATTGATAAGATGTCGGACTTCCTGTTTTATTTCTTGGAGCAGGTGTTGGACGATTATGACTACATAATTATCGATACGCAGCCGACCCGTGACTCATTGCTGCTTACCAATGCAATTAGTGCAGCCGATTATATTCTGATTCCCATGATGTGTGATGCAAACTCCCGTGGGTCTGCGTTCAGAACGTTTGCACTGTGCAATGAGCTATGCAATGCACCGGGGAGCCGAATCAAAGGTGTGGGTGTTCTCTTGACAGCGGTGAATAAAAAGGCGAAAGCTGCAAGGCTGATTCGTACACAGTGTCAGGATGTTTTGGGTCCTGCTCTGTTTGAGCATGAAATCCCGAACAGCATCAGTGTCGGTATGTCTGTTACTAATTATCAGCCAGTGTGTTTCTATGCAGCAAAGCAGCCTGTTTCGATTGCATATCAGCAGGTTTATAAAGAATTGATGAAGCGTTTGGCAAAGCTGGAGGTGAAGTAAAATGGCATTGACAAAGAAGAAGGGGCCTGTAACCACACCCAAGTTGCCTAATATTGAAGCTTTGAAGAAAGTAAATAACAATAACGCCGGTGCATTTTATAACGACTTACTCAATGCAAAGCACAAGATAGAATACGAGAGCCGCGACATATCCCTCTTTAATATCCGAACAAACCCTGATAATGAAATATTCCGTGAAATAGATGACGATGAAGATATTCGGATTCTTGCGGATGATATCAAGCGCAACGGCCTGTTGCATAACCTGGTCATGTTCCCGTCCACAGAAGAGGGGAGAGAGGTCTATGTCCTTCTTTCTGGTGAAAGAAGATATCGAGCCCTCAAGCTGCTTGTCGCAGAAGGGGATACGTCCTGGCAGATTGTTCGGAACTGCAATGTCATTACGACAGAGCTTTCCGATAACGAAAAGAAGGTATTGCTTTACAGCGCAAACCTGCAGGTGCGTGGTGGCCTAAATGATGAGGCAGTTCGCAGAAAGGCTGTATCAGATTTTATCGAATGTCTCCAGAAAGAACCCTATAATATGAATAGGGTAGACGCTCTGAAAGCAATCAAGAGCGTGAGTTCTGTAAACCCGAAAACCATCGACAGAGATGCACGGCTCGAAGATAAACTGAAGGGGAGCCTGAAAGAGCTTCTCGACGCAAAATTCCTGAGCCGAAGCGAGTGTGAAAGCTATCTGCGATTCGATGATGAGAAGCAGGAAGAGATTGGTCAAAAGTATCAAGAGCTCAATGCAGTGGATTGTCACGGCGATACCGGGGAAGAAGCAGGGAAGAACCACATCGAAGTGATGCGCGATACGCTTCACGATACGTTCCGGGAATACCTGTTCAGTGCCTTGCAGCAGCGTACCAGAGCAGAGCACGAAGAAACCTATAAGAAATCCATCGAGTATTTTGACAGTGAATTACAGGAGCTCAAAAAGAAAGCCGAAGAGTTTGGGATTATCAAAGAGTGCAACACCCCGGAAGAAGTAGCAGATTTTGAGTATGATGCCCAAAAGGATGCTACCAAGGACGTTGCCAAGAAGGAGAGGGGAGCGGCAGATATCAGTGTAAGTGCCGTATTAAAAACCACTCCGACAATCATCAAGAAGTTGCAGCGAGTCTATTCAAACAAGAGCTATGAAAAAGCATTGCGCCATGTTTCACAGGAATCGAGAGATTCCGACATAGCAGCACTCGAAGAAGTGATTGAGATGGCTACAAAGCTGAAAGAAAAAATCAAAGCCGTGGATTGATTAAGGGAAACCTAAATGAATAGTGAAAAAAGTACGATTTCAGTGCGGTTCCGTTCAGACTTTGCGGAAATACTCGAAGTTCGGGCGTGGTACGAAGGAAGTCGCTTGGGAACACTGACAAACCGATTGGTTAGAAGTGAACTTCAAAAGGTCAGCAGAGTAGGGGAGAAGTACATCATCTCTAAAGGTTCTGCTGAATACGACGAGCTGGTAGCTACCGGGGGTCTGGATGAATCGTACTATCTCTTACCAGAGATTGATGAAATCATATCCTTCATGCCGACCAACGAAGGTAGACGAGGAACAAAGTTAACGAAAAACAAACAGGTCTCGTTGTACTTGACCGAGGATGAAGTAAGCCAGCTGAATAGAGTTGTTTATGCACAGGATGTATTCGGAACCTATGACAGCGAAAAGATTCTATCGTATCGTTACGCAATCCATGGGCTGCTCCTAAATACTGAACTTCTGAAAAAGCAGATTCACAAGGATTTCTAAACATGCAGCGGATGCACAACCAAGAAAACGCTTGGAATGAGCATTCGCTGTTTGCTTTTTTTTGACACCTCCCACGATTGAAATCGTGGGCTTTCCCGGCCTTCATTTTGTAAAGATTCCAAAAGCTAAAAGGCTTCCCTATATTTCGCTAAACGGAGATTTAGCGAAGTTGCTGTCGAACGCAAAATAGTCCCCTTTTCGTTATTTTTGAAACTAAACAAAAAAATGCAAAAGAAAAAGCCCCAACCAGAAAGGTCGGGGCTTCAATATTATTAGGCAAAGCTGTAGTTTGCAACAACTCCCATGAGCTCTTCACGAGTCTGCGGGTCAGATGTTGCACCGCTCACAACGGTCCATTCGGCAGCTTTAGCATAATCGCCAATCAGCATACCTACCTGAACCCAGTTTGCGAGAGAGCGCATCGAGTTTACATTGCCATCTGTAGCGCCACAAGTTTGGCACTTCTTGGCAATTTGGTGAACGCAATCTACCATCGTCTGCAGCGGGACATCATTTCCACAGCCGGTCATACCCTTGATACGTTTGATGATAACCGCATCATCCGGGCATTTCATGTCAACGATGAGATGGTGGCGGTCGATGAACGACTGGTTCAGCGGACGGCAGCCTTCCAGGTCAACATTCAACGTGGAGATGATGATGCAGTCAGGATGCCGATGCAGCATCTCACCTGTCGGCAATACAACGCAGCCAGTTTCATCCAGCAGGCCATTCAAACCGGGCATGACGGACGGACGCGTAATCAGAGAAGGTTCCTGCAGCTCACATACCCAACCATTGCGGATGGCGCGAACCAAAGGACTCTCAACATAACGGAAGCCCTGGCCGCAAGCCTCGGAACAAAGCTTCATCTGCTTGCGGAACAGCTCGGTCATGCACTCTGTTTCGGTAGCGTCTGCTTTGGCAACACCAGTGATAGCTTCATACGCGGTCACGGGGTCCATACTGATATCAGTCGCGGTCGGCAGGTCTTTGAATAGCTCCTCATTGATGCTATCGTCAGAATCAGAAGCATTGACAGGCATCATATCGCCTATCAAGTTGTACATTTCAGTACCGGCATTGCAGGTAATGAAAGTGTAAGGCAGGCCAAGACCGGCTGCAATCGCACGAGCACCAGCAGTCTTGCCGACAGACGGGTCGCCACGCAGCATGATATTAGTCATGGGGCGCTTGGTGTCACGAGTGTTAGCAATCAAATAGCAAGTCGTTTTTACCTCTTCAGGGAGAATGTATCCGTCATCCAGCTGAGGAATCAGGCTCTTCTCTTCATCAGAGAGAATACGGTTGTTGTCCGCAAAATAGCCAACGAAGTCCTTCACGGACTTAAACTTGAACTTGCTGGTTCCGGAGCCTTTTTGGTCACTCAAAAACTGAAAAGTGCCCCAAACCAAATCGGGGGAAAATTTCTTGCTCTTGGCAAGGCTCTGAGTAACACTCTTCAAATTACCGTTGTTAGGATATTTTGCCTTGAGGTCCGTGTCTTGCTCTAACATTGCGTCACACGCAGTACCAGCCAAAGCACAAGCGTACTTGACTTTTTGGGTAGTGTCGGTTTCTGCAACATACTTCTGAAAGATGTCCTCAAAACCGTCAACACGATTTTGAAAATCGCCCCACAGAAGCAGAAAGAAAGGTGCAAGGCCAGTCTTAGATGCGTCTAAAGGATTTCCATTCAAGCCATTAGAAGCATACATCTGCCCGGTGCCTCTATCGTAAGCCAGGCAAAGCGTATTTCCCAAATGGTCAATTTCACATTCCTTGTAGATATTGTTGTCTACCCACTCAGCCATTGTTCGACCATCTTTATTGCAGGAATACGCGCCTACCTTGCGCCCATTCTCAATCATCTCAGCGCGGCACAATGCCTTCGCGAAATCTGCTGTTATTTTGCCGGGCACACAGTGCCCATTGGTCTGGTATACCCTGGCCTGCTTTACACTGGCAGCGGTAGGGTCATCAATAAACCTCGTTCCGATGCCTAGCTGGACATCATGAAAGAAGTCGGGCAGCGCAGGGTCGAGCAAGTCATTGGTCTTGCCGGTCCACCACATATTTTGCATATTCATAGTTTTTTACCTCCGATTAAATTAAAATAGTCGAGACCAGCAAGAATGCCAGTCTCGACTTAAATTAGTGTGTAATCGCCCGTATAGCCTGTTAGCACAGCTCACGGGGCTTAGAATAGATTAGAAGGGCAAATCGTCCTCTTCCTCAACGGCATCAAATTCATCAGCCCCATACTCACCGTAAGTCGGTGCAGAAGGAGCAGGAGCCGAAGCAGGAGTTGCTGCAGGAGCAGGAGTGCTGTTCTGAGCAGTGTCTTTGCCACGACTTGCAAAAGCTGCTTTGTCAGCCCATACGGTGTAGGACGTACGATTTTCACCGTCCTTATTCTTGTAAGAATAGCTGGACAAAGTACCAGCAACCATGATGGGGTCGCCCTTATGGAATTTGCTTGCGATAAACTCCGCAAGTTTTCCGGAGGCAGCGACAGCCACAAAGGAAGGAACATCAACCCACTGCCTATCCTTCTGGTAAGAGCGGTTGCTGGCAACCGTAAAGTTTGCAATGTTATTTCCGTTCTGAGTAGAACGGGTCGTAACATCTGCGGTCAGGTTACCCATCAGCATGCCATCGGCAAAGTTGCCATTGACATCATGCTGAATCGTTGCCGCACTCAGATAAGTGTAATATTTCTTCTGCCCATCCTTGTCATAGGAACCAGATTCGAAGCGGCCAGTGACCAGAACAGGAGCGCCTTTGATAAGTTTAGCGCGCAGATTGTCACTGATAAACTTTTTAGGAGCACGAACAGGTAAAAAAGAGCTTTCCTTATTCTGCCCACGGTCTACTGCGACACGGAATCCAACGTATGTGTTGTTGCCAATAGTGAATTCTTCTGCGTCAGCAGTAAGACGGCCAATGATAGTAAAAACATTAACGTTAGTCATGATAATTGTCTCCTTTCAAAAAGACAGTTAATAAATAAAAAAGGCAGGCTTCCCAAACAAATGAGAAGTCTGCCTTACGACAAGATTGTGAATTGTACGAGCACAAATAGCGCCTAGTAGATGGTATCTATCGTACAATATTCATTGTATTGAGTTCGCATATATCGTCAAGCATTTTTGAAGCAAAATCAAGCAATCGTTGCGTGAGCAGTGAGCCAGTCACCTACTTTGTTGTACAGAACCGTCTGGTTCACATATTCTTCGCCATAGTATTTCTGAGCCTGCTGAACACTCAAGGAATCATCACCAAAATAATCGCTTACATCGGCATCGGTGACCTTGATTTTCTGTGCTTCAGCCACAGTCTGGAAAATCAGATACGCCTTTACGCTTTCTTCAATGCGGTCATTGTAGCTGTCGAGCAAAGCATCCTCAGTATCGTAATCGGTGGTTTCCAGGTACTCGTCCATGGTCTTACCCATGTTCTCGGCACTTGCTTCGATTTCCTTGCGGTAAGTATCACGCTGGTCATCAATGAGGTTCTGAGGGATTTCGGAAACAACGGAGTTATCCATCATATAGTTATAGATGGCAAGGCCCAGAGCATCTTTGGTCAAAAGCTCATTGTAATACTGTTTGAACGTATCCACGGAATTGACCAGAGTGCCATCCTCGGTGTAATACTTGTTATCGCCGAAGCAGTTCACGATAGAGTCATCCGTCAAGGTCAGCTCAGAGACATCCTTGAGTTCGATGCGGAACTGAACATCCTGACCAGCCAGGCTCAGAGTGTTGCCCTCGGAATCCGTGGTGTCAGGGTAGCTGTCGGGGAAAGTCACAGTGATATCGAACTTCTCACCGGCAAAATGTCCTTCAATCTGGCTCTCAAAGCCATCTACGTAATATCCCTGACCCAATACGATTTCGGCATCCTTTGCAGAACCGTTCGGGAATTCATCGCCGTTGTAGGAGCCGGTATAATCCACCGTCACGCAATCGCCTTCCTGCGCCGCGCGGTCCACAGTGGTGTGTTCACCGTAAGTCTGCTTAATCTGCTGCAAAGCGGAATCCAGAGCGCCATCTTCCATGTGCAGGTCTTCAGTCTTAAAGGTCATATGGTCATAGTCATCCGGAAGAGTAACAATATTCTTGGCCTTGACACCAGCATAGTGACCGTCCTTTTTTAGACCCGCACTGTAATCAATGTCCAGCGCAGTCTCGACGGTTGCAGATTCTTCAGTGGCAGTAGAAGAGCTGTCACTGCCGGACACAGCAGTCGATGCACAGCCAGACATGATGATGGATGCAGCCAGAGCAGTTGCAAGGATAAAAGAAGTTTTACGTTTATTCATTTGGTATTCTCCTATTTTTGAAATGTTATTTTTACTGGACTTGCAGAATGCTGTTCAGCAAATCTTCATTGTTCGTGACGGCCAGGAAATTGTGGTCAGTGCCTTCCACGAGATAGGTCTTGCTGCTGTCGGAGTCAGCATAATCAGAGCGAGCAACTGTAAAACCAGAAAGTGTCTGCTTGGTATCCGTGAACTGAATATCATCAGCGTTGTAGGATGCAGGTGCAAACACGACCTCAGAATCGCCATCTTTGACCAGAACGCGCTCATTCGTCAGACTCAAAGTGTGTTCATCAAAATCGGCAGGCACATTATCAAGCAGCAAGGAAGCACCATCATTGGCAGGTGCGGCACTGCTCAGCAAAGCGGTTACTTCTTCATTTGCTGCATCGTTGATGCTCTCATCGCCGGTAGCACCGTATGTAGCAATCACAACAAGTACTTTACCGTTCCCGATACCTTCAATGCCGGTAATCATATGAGTGGCACCGTCTTCGTGTTCGGTCATTGTACTATTGCCCAGATAAGAGCTGTCGCTCACCATACGGACAAGATAGGTTACTCCATTGCGCTCATACTGCAAGGCCGCGCCATCGTACTTGATGCTGTCTGCACTGTCTACAGCGACCGCTACCTTGGATTCGCCATCAGTAATCAGGAAAGTCGAGGAACTCAGCGTCCAGGTGTTTCCATCCGAAGTCATAGATACTACAGGAGTCAAGGCTTCCTGATTTTCAAAATCAGTGTCGGTCGTTGCAACATCAGCCGAGATGTTCAGAGCACTTCCAGTAGACGGATAAACGATAGAATCACTCTTACGGCTTTCAGCAATCGTCATGCCCATAACGACCACGGATGCGGCAAGAACTACACAGCTGACACCCAGAATGACATTACCGCCTTTGTGGGACTTAACAGCCACTTTAGGCTTAACAGTTTTTTTCTCGGTATCTTTCGCTTCAGTTTTTTTCTCCGGTTTCTCTTCCAGTTCTTCATCTGCATACGGATTCTTGAATCCACCAAACGAAGGAGAGACAAAAGAGTCGCTGTCATCATCCTGCTGATTGCTTTCGGGTTTAGCGACAGGCTTTTCCTCAGTGGCGGCAGGAGCCGCTTCCATAACGGGTTTCGTTTCAAACTCATCGGAAGGCTTGCTCTGCTGAGAAGAGCCTTTCGGACGGAATTTATGTTCCGGTGTGGGGATAGGCGTTACGTTCTGAACGTTCCCTTTATTCACGGTGTCTGCCTTGTCCTTCTCGGCTTCCGACACGGGAGCGGGAATGGTAGTGGACTTATCGTCCTGGACCTTTTCAACTTTCACGAACTGAGAAAGGTCGAGTTTGGTTTCAGCGGGAGTATTCTCTTCTTTCTTCTTGTTCAGGTCCTCCGCAAAAACCGTGGTCCAGGGCTGATTCGTCCGAGTCACATAGGGCGGTTTCTTCAATTCGCCAGACTTGTTCTGGCTGTTCTTTTCGTTGCTCATAAATTAGGGCAAGGAGACCCGCGACTTCAGTCGTGGGAGGAATTGCCCGTTCACATCCTTTCAATTAAATAATTTGTTGCGGGCTCTAAAAGTCGCAGCTTTTTGAATGTCACGCCTTTAGAGATGCTCGTACCATCCAGCTTTTTAAGTGCAAAGCTCCCCGAAGAGCGACGTCCGGAAACGAAGCATTCTTGCCCTTTGTAGAGAACCTTATCCCAAAGACGGAACCCTTCAACGAGATAAGGCATTTGGCTCCGTTTACGGATACCCTTTTTAGAGAAATTTGCTTTATGAGTTTGCCGATTATTCGCTTATAACGGGGCGCAACTTAATGCGCAAAGGGTAGTCAACATATCCTTGCGGACACTTCTAAAGCGTAGACTTACCGGAGCAAGCCCGCGACTTTAGTCGTGGGTTATTGACTGCTTTTCCTCCTCAAGCCCGGTTGAAGCAGACAATGCGAACATTGTAGGCATCGCTCAGGCAGGTATATACGATAAGGTCCGCAGTACCCCAAACGACCGTTCCGTCATTTTTCTGCAAAGCATCAAAACCAGTCACATCGTTGTGTCCGTCAAAGGCATCCACACAGACGTAGTTGATTTGTTCGCCAGACGGAGTGATGACATATGCGGTCGAGCCGATTGTCACGGATGTCAGGCCAGGTATTTCGTTATCCGCGACGATATTGCTGCCGCCATCCTGCGGTGCTTTTGGGAAAACACATGCGCTGTCTTCACGGTTGCAGGTTTCCTGGTCCGTGTTGTTATAAAGCGCAACGTCTACCCCGGCCGCAGGGATATGCAATCGACCGCAGAAGTTCGGGTAATCGTTATCGTCGTTATAGTTCGGACCTGTCGGTGCTGCTTCTGCCTGTTGTTCGGCCTTTGTTTCTTCTTCCTTTTCTTTTTCGGAATTCTTTTCTTCCTGGATGTTCTTCAGCTTGTTATCGATTTTCTGAATAGAAGCCTGAACATCAAGAGTCTGACTGACGGGTGTTAATTCCGTGTTCCTAGCCTCAGTAGAAAGAAGTTCAAGGCGGCTGGCATCCACATCAAGTGTCGGCTCCAACAGCGTAGATGACTGAGCCGAAAGAATCGCCTGTGTTGCGAAATCTGCAGCCTGCTTATTTCGCTCAACATTTCGTTTGACATCCATCAGAGAAAAGATAGATGCGAGCAAAGCAGCAATACTAAGCAGCAGCGCAACAATTTGTTTGAGAGTCTTCATTTTTTGCTTGCCTCTGACTTGCGACCATTTTACGGATAATACGATTGAGCTGGAAAATGGGAGACCGGCTCAACATTTTCCATTATTCGCGATTCGCACATTTCCGCAAGTTTCGGAGCGTTTGGGCGAATTTTGTACTCAATGAAGTTCTTCAAAGCTGATTTGACCATTGCTCTGCTGGGCCTTTTTGGAAGAGCCTCTGCCACGCTTTCGGAAGCTCTGGTCAAACGGCTGGGCCTTTTTGGGTTCGTCAGAATTCTGCTGCTTTTCATTTGCCGGTTTCTTTTGCGATTTTGCAGGAGCCTCTTTGGATGGCTGCTTCTGTTTAGGTGCCTTTGCCGAATCCTCCTTGGGACTTGATTTTGAAGCACTCGTCCGCTTATCCGTGATGGGTTTCTTAGGCTTCTTCACTTCTTTTGAAGGTTCGACCTTGCGAGTAATGTTAAAGCCTGCGAGAGCCGCTTCCCTGTCTGCTTTTGGGCGCTGAGCTGGTGCTACCGGTTCAGCTTTTGGTGTCTGAGGAACATCAGGCTTTTGGGGCCGGGGCTGAGTCGGATGGCTCTCAACGGGTTTTGCAGGCTCGTGAGGTTTGGCTTTAGGCTCGGCCACGACTGCTTTGGGAGTGCCGAACGCATTTGTCTCTTTTGCGGGCAGGTCAGGAACTTTATCCGGCATAGGCGGCTTTTGCTCTATCGCGGGGCTGTCAACGGTATCGGGTTCAGAAGAAGCAGGGATATCGAAGTCCATCATATCCATATCCGGTTCCTCTTCATGCTCATCCACATCATCGGGAGGATTGAATACGTTAGCATCATCGTCCGCAAACGGGTCCTTTTCATCATCCATGTCAATGCCGCTGGGGTCAAATGAAAGACCAGCGTGGGAATCAGAATTTTCGGCGAAGGGGTCCTGCGTATCGTCATCATCCACAGGCAAATCAAAGACCGACTCTTTTTCGGGCTTCGGTTCAGGCTCCAGCTCTGGCTCAAAGATGTCCGCAGAATCAAAAGGCTCAGCGGCATCTGCATTTTGGGGAGTCGATGCAGATTTAGGGGCGGGAGGAACGATAGGTTCAGATTCATCTGCCAGAACGTCAAGGATTTCGGAGGGTTCCGGATTGATTTCGGTGTGAATGTTCACCTTGACGTTTACAGGTTCGTTGTTGTTAATCGGGGCGGATGTTTCGGGTTTCTTAGAATCCTTGGTCGGTTCTTTTTCAGTCGGTTTAGCAGATGTTTCCTGATGCTGTTCATAGTCTTTGTCCGATTTCCCTTTGTCCTGATATTTTTCAGAAATCTCTTCAAGGATAATTGATGCCTGAGAAGCAACTATATCAGAATCCGAGTTCTTCCCTTTTACCTGTTTCGGACGCTTAATGAATTCGCAGGAATCAAACCAAAGTTCATCATCCAGCAAGGGAATGTTCAGGTATATCAGGATGGAAGCAGCTACTATCAGGATTACCGATACCCACCACGCTAATGGATACAGAATAAGAGAGAAGCCATAGAGCACAAAGGCAATGTTGCGAGCGGTGCGGCATTTTGTTTTCAGCTCATCTTCTTTTGCGCCGTCAAATTTCGGGTACGAGTCTTCCTTGCCGGGCTCATGATAAAGAATATAACAGTGCTTGCCGTTGACTTTATATTGAAACAGAGTCACGACCATCGGCTCGTTCCCGCACGCTATCAAGGCTTCCTTGAATTTTTTTACTTCGTGGCGGTTCAGGCGCAAAGCAACATAATCCTTGCACCCCGGAACTTCCAATTTAAGGGCAGTGTTTCCTGTATCCGTCACAATGATTTCGAGTGCCGTCGCTTCCAGCGATTTACTGCGTCGCTTATAGGTTCTACCCATGACCACGATTCCCGTCAGAGTTCTTCTATCTTTCGTTACTCTGCACGAGAACAGACAGCACACGAAGCACAAAAGAACAATCATCGGAAAGTTCATTCAGTATCACCGTCCTGCTTACGGTTTCGATTATCCAGCACAATCAGCTTGGGTTTGTTGGTTACGTTCTGGAAGTTCACTTTCTTCACGCTTGCGCCAACTTCTTGCGTTGCGGTCTGCTCTTGAACCGGTTCCTGTGCCTTTTTTGCGGTCGAGGAAGCCGGAAAGCACTGCTCGATACTGACGAGCGTTTCGTTGTTCATTCCCTTATCGTCTTCAAGGCAAAACAGCATGTTGTAGGTTCCACCAATATGGTAGTCACGGTCCTTTTGCTTTACGGTGAGGAAGATGTCGTGGGAAGCTGTGTCACGAAGCGGATTTCCCTCTTCATCTACCGGGACAAACCGCCAAGTCTCTTTAATGCCGGTCATGTCACGCTGCTGGTCAGCCGAGACGGCCAAAGCCTTTACCGTGACATATTTCCCGTCTTTCGCCCTCTGTACAACTCCCAGATATTCCACGACAAAATACCCGGCCACGAAAAATCCAGCAGCAATGAGCACAATTCTTCGTGTATACAGTGCAAAGATAAGGCCAAGAGCTGCACTGCCAGCAGCACAGAGAGCGTATTTGATTTTCTGCGAGTTAATCATATTGTTCATGTTTCATTCAAGCGAGAAAGCCCAACCGACGCGAAATCGGCTGGGCTTTTTAATGCTGCATTCTTTACTTGTTGGCAAGAAGCGGCATCAGCCCCGCTTATCCTCCTTTTTGAAGTTGATTTGTGTAAGCTGATACCGATTCACTGAGCATTCTGAGTCAGCGGATAGCCGCCAGAATCAAGAAGCGAGGTCAGAGTGCCATCGGTGAGGTTTGCGGTAGACAGAGGAACTTTATATTCTCTGCCATCTGCAGTCTTAACGTTGGCGTAAAATTCAATGGTGACATCGCCGCTCATGTCGATATCGCCGAGAACCTTGTTTACTTCATTGGAAGTGGTGTCGGTGCTGCCGGATGCGGGCTGATTGACGGTCGGCTGAGGCGTGATGACATCATTATCGCCGTTCTCAGATACAGGAGGTACGCCAACCTGATGTCCGGTTACAGCAGTGAGAACTCCGTTTACACCATCATAGACGGACGGTACGAAAGCATAGCCAGCCACACCGCCAACGATGACAACTGCCAGAATTGCTGCAATGACCTTGCTGCTCTTTTTCTTTTGCGAAGGCCGAGCAGGCTCTGCGGTTGCTTGAGTCGGTGCCGGTGCGGCGTGGTGAACGCCGCTTGCAGGCTTTTCCTTTTTGCCCTTGCCAAGCCCGAAACGCTTCTTGGCCGCCTCGTTTGCTTCCTGCTGCATCAATTCTTGAGCCACCATTGTCTGGCGAGTGGCCGTCATCTGGTCCGGAAGTTCATTGGGGTCAGGAATATAGGGAACGGATGCAGTCGCTTGGGAAGGCTGTTCAACAGAACCCGTTACAGGCACTTGATATCCAGGAGCTTGTGCAGGAGAGACGCCATGAGCAGAAACGCCATACTGCATCGTGGTCTGCGGAGTCTGAACAGCGGGCTGAGGTGCGGCAGGCTGCACGGGCTGAACAACAGGCTGAGACTGAACGCGGGTAATAAAAGGTTGAGCAACGGGGGCCTGTTGTGCAGGAGTCTGAGCCGGAATCTCTGCCGCACGTTTCTTTGCAAGCAGTGCATCGACCACCTCCTGTTTGACCTTTCGAATCGTGCCATCCGGCATGATGCAGGTGCGGTCGGCATAGACATTGGCCGGAACTTTCTGGCCGTTGATAGTAACGTGGACAACGCCAATAGGCTCGCCCAGAGTCGAATTCGGTTCCATGAACAAATATCTCCTTTCGGTTTTTGTGTGGTGTTATGTATTAAATCGAAACATTTGAGCAATCGTGTCGGAAATCCAGTGCAGCAAAACATTTGCAACATCTGCAACATATGGAATCAAAAAGCCACGTTTAAGAGTCCCAGACATGCAGCATAGGACAAAAGCTAAGCAAGACAAAAGAAGAATTGCCCAAATCAAAATAAAGATGTACTTGCCGAATCGGCCAAGGAATATCCAGCCGCCGCCCGAATCAGATTTCCTGTTATTGCATTCAGGGCAAGAAGCCGTTAGATTTCGGATATTGTTGATGTCATCGTTCGGAACAAGGATTCGGTACGCCCGATGCTCGTTAGCCAAATTGATGGAAATGATATGGTCAACCTGCATCGAATTGCGCGTCATAATGCGTCCACAATACGGGCACATGTAGAACTTTCCAAAAATTCCGGGATGATTCAAGATATACCGGTTTCGGTAATCCTCAGACCGTTTATACTTTTTCCGGTGATTAGCCATGGCAGGCAGCCGAATGGACCCAAGGATGCTCCGGCGGAACACGGCGCTTCGGGAACCCTTCCGGCAGATGGTCCGGGAACTTGGTGCCGTCAGAATTCGTGCCACCGTTGAGCTTTTCCCATTCGTGTTCCCATGCAGAGAATTCCAGGCCGTGAGACATTTCCCACAAGGACAGTTCCCCGTAAGAGATACCACCCATTTCAGAGAGCTTTGCTCTCATAGCCAATTCCTGTGCGCTAGTAACAGTTTTATTAGATGCTTTCATTTTTTCCTCCTCACGCTTTGCCTGTTCTCTTCTCATTTTGGCTTCCGCATTGCTGCGATGTGCTGCATTGCGCCGGTTCTGAGCGTAGCACGCAGAGCAAAATTGACGGTTCCCCAGGCTGAAAATCGGTGTACCGCAGATGCGGCAGTGTGTAAGATAACCATTGTTGCTTGCCATTTTCGCTAACCTCCTGCCATTAGTCGAAATTACAGTCTCGATTTTACGTGTGTTTTATCGACCCCATATCCCTGATGATGGGACACGAGGTTAATACATACTTATGGGTTATTTACCAAACCAAGCTGAAATTCGATTAGTCGAAACTCCAGTCTCGATTTTGGGTAACAGAAAACTAATCCTTGCTAAGCAAAGATAGCAAAGACTCAATATCGCATCCCCACAAAAGAGCAGAGAGTGCGGTATATGCGCGATGTTTCTTTTCGCAAAAGTAAGAGCTGTTGATTCCTACTTGTTTGGCGAGAGTTGCTTCATCGGTTCCGTTCGGGCCATACTTCTCATTGACGACGAGCATCAGCACATCGTAGAGTTTCGAGTCACCGTCCGGGAACTGTTTCAGCAGCTCGATTGCGCCGCCAATCAGCTTTGCATACTGCAAAAGAATCTGTGCCTGAGCATAGCGTGCATCTGATTTATGGTCAGATGCATCCAACTGATTGCCAGCAGTTGCAATCAAGCGCAGGGTACTGTTTCCGTCAACGCTTGACGGATGCGTGATACGGGAATATTCACGAAGCAGTACCTCTGTGTTGTGATAGAGATAAGCAGCTTCAGCGCCCTGGACAACTCCCTCATTGGGAGCCAACTGGAGAATCAGTTCCTTGATGGCTTCGCCGCCGACTTTCGTAATATCTTCGATGATTCCGTCAAAGTTATTCCGAATCATAACGGCAGATACCGGGTCGCTGTCCAAAATAGAGCCACGAAGCATTGCCATTGCCAGTGAAATGCGGGCTGGCTTGCAAGGCTGAGCACTCCGGAATACCGCCCGATTCATCGCATCATCAACTGCATCCACCAGCTGTTGGCATCTCGCAAAGAAAAGTTTACGCATTTCCAGATGTAAACGAGGCTTTACGTAACCTGTGCTGTTTTCCAACAGTGACTGAATCTCCGAGATGTTACGGACTGAACCGTCCGTATCCATATCATGGAGCTGTTCAATCATAGCATCGATATCTCGTGCTTTGAGAATCCAGTTCAATGCCGGATAGCACATCAAAGCAATGACAACGAATTTTTCGTCGGTTCCTTTTTGCGCCATCCGGTTCGCGCATCGGGCAAACACCCTATTGCGGTTCGTGCCGTTGTTGTAGGCAATAAAAGTTCGATTGATGTTCACAACAATTCCCTCCGAGGACAGGATGGAACTCAAGAAAGCTTTCAGTTCAGCATCCGAATCCACAACCAGATTATTTTCCAGTGCCATCATTCATTTTCCCCCTCTCCCCTGTTTTCCTCAAAACATTCAAAAGCTCAGCTCTCGCGTCGCTTTTGATGGTTTCACCAAGCATTGTATTTTCAGACATGTGCAAATCATAATGATTTTCTTTGCAAAGATTGAAGATTTTCTGGCACACTCGGAAACTATGTACTGGTAAATCGGACCCAAACTGAATATTTCGTTCAAAATTCTCATAATTCTCAATGCTTCTTGCACAGGAAGTATAGACAAAAACAGAAGCCCCATCTTCAAATCTCAGGTTCTCGCCGACCGCTCCATTAAGGACGTCATACAACTCTTTCAAAAAGCCATCACCCATAGCTTTGTTATTGGCTCCGTTCTGAATACGATGGTGGACCACGATATCGCCGGTGATGGGCACTTCGCTTCTCGTGATGCTTGTTGTCTCGTTCGGGATTCTTGCCTGTTCAATGTATACAACGATAGGTCTTTTACTTGATATCATAAACGCACTTCCTCGACTCAAATGATTGTTATTATTTCAGGTTTCGTTGTCGCCATGATTTGTCTTCGATGTTCAGGCTTAGCTCAAAGCATTGTTCCTCGCTATCTTTAACAGGATACTACCTCAAATGATAGCCAATTCGCACAGACGCGCAAGAATACTTTTTAATGTCCCGGACACTATATCTTGTATCACATTTGCATTATACCACAATATATAGTGGTTTGCAATAGAAAAATGCATATCTGACCACAATATATAGTGTGCATCCAAATTTTGAGCACATTATATGTACAACTTGTTGTCTAGCAGAATTCTGAACGTTGCAATATGATGGACAGCGGTCGCAAAACTGTTGATACTATTGAATTAAATTGCGTTTCATACAACTTTGTGATATACTGTATATAGGGGTATGCTCCCATGAAATACTGTCAGGAGGTGCATGAGTTTGACAAATCAAGATATAGACATTTCCATGGATAACGTTGTTCAATATGCAAATCAAATTCGGATGCCGCTTGATTCGTGGAACAAAGAAACTCAGAAACAGATATTGTCTGTAATGGAAGCTCAGAGAATAGCGTCAGGGCTAAATGTTACGACATTCTACAACACGCTTCTAGGCTCTACATGCTCTTATAAAACCATCCAGCACATTCGGGAAGGCACAAAGCAGATGCCGCTCGAGTTGGTGTTGGCGTTTTGCTATGTTTTCCACTACGACATTTCAGAACTCATCAACATTCAGAGTGAAAAAAACAGAGCAGAGAGATTCGCCGATTACATGCAAATTGGTGCATCCATCGAAGCTCTCGGCCCACATATCATTTATAACGCTGCCGCAGATATCGCCAATCTTAATCAAGAAGGCCCTTCCTCTGCTATGGTAAGACGCCGCTGCTCGCAAGTTCTCACCGCTTTTGCGCAGAATCTTCAGAACGAGGAAAAAGCCAAAGAAGAGCAAAGCAAGTAATTCGACAAACAAAAAGAGCCCCGTACAATCCAGTTTATCTGGTGTACGAGGCTCTTTATTTTTAATAGAAAGCGTCCGCCATAGATAGCAGCACATCCATATTTCCATCGGAAGCCGCCGGTCTATCCGGTTCTGGCATCTGCTTGCCCATGGGACGTTCAAGAGGCTTTGGCTGTCTTGGCAATGGAGAAGGCACGGATTTATGTGCCTTAGAAGGTTTCCTTGCCACAACGTCTTGGACCGAAACTTGCGGTTCGGGAGTCTGAACTGCAGAACCAGAAAGCTGATACTTGCGCAATGCAGTTTCAACAGCTTCTTCTATCACATTTCGGAGTTCCGTTGAGGAAGGGCGTTGTTCGAGGCTGACGCTCTCAGGAACACTTTGAAGAGAGTTCAAAAGCGCATCTACGATAGTCGGTGTCCGCTTTCCATATCCTGCGTTTTTCAGAATATCGTAAGCCGCCTTCTGTTTCGGGTCTGTGAGGTCAAAAGAAACCGGAAGTCTCACCCGATTACCCTTGTCTTGTTTCGATGATGCCAAGGTGTATCACCCCGCAATCAACGACTTTCGGCAGCCAACCTGCTTTCTGCCATCATTTTGTAGCCGACTGCATTGGCGCGTGGGTCATCGATGAACAGATAATCATCACGACCGAGTTCGCTCTCGATAACGGGACGCATCAAGATAGAGCCGCCACCGATGAACACGGGATACGACAGCGTCAGGTCAACGCCTTTTTCTTTCAGAGACCGAATCAGAGTGCGGGCATAGTTCTGAGCGGTCGTGTGAACCACATCATTGAGTTCTTTGCCGGGATTGTAACCGCAGCGCAGAATGTTGTCGATGGTATAGTCGTCCACATCCAGCTGAAAGCGATTACGAACCGCACGCTGTACCTCATCGTACATCTTGATAACGCCGTTGTTGAAGCTCTCACAGAAAGCCATATCAACCTGACCACCACGACTGAACTTCACAACATCGGTGGTATAACCGCCAATATCAATGATATAGGTATAGGCTTCCGGGCGAGCCATGATTTTGGACATGTAAGGTGCAATCGCGGCAACGCCCTGCGGGAAGACCATGACACGAACGATGCGGATTTCAAAATCCACATTATTGTAAGTGAACACCACACGGCGACCATCACGACCAAAATATTTATCGTACTCCGAAGCAAGGTCGTGAATGTGAGTCGGAGGAAGGCCCATCGCAAGGCACACATCCTGCTTGACCTGCTTCTGGCCAGGACGTACATATCCCATCGCCATCATCTCTTTGGCAATCGCAATGAGAGTCAGAACGTAATAGGACCAGTCCGTCGTTTTATTGTACATATAAGGGATACGAGACTGAGTAAGGGTATAATAGTTGCCGTCAAAGAGAAGCGTATCGGACTTTACTGCCGGAGGAATTGCACCGTGACAGATAAGACCCGAATTGAACGGCTCAGTGTGCGGCGTCTTGATGTTCTTGTTGCCGGTATCAACAGCAATGACCAACGGATTCATAATTCCTTTTCCTCCTTATCACACAACATCACGATATGCCAGATAGCGAGCCGTTGCAAGTGCAAGCTGTGCATACTCGCTGTGGATATCCCGGTTTGTATCAAACTCAATGCCGATACTGGTCATAGCCTTCCAGGACATCTCGATGTATTTGCGGCAAATCTCGGACTTGCCGTTAATAAGACGGCGAGCGTTCTCTTTCATCGCCTTGGAAAGTTCCGGCTCCGTATAGACGGTCACAGCATGGATATCATGCTCTTCCAGAATCCGGAACATCTCGATAGCGCCGCGCAGCGCATATTCCACTTCATCGGCTGCATCTCCGCTGTAAGAGCTCTGAATCAGATTCTTGCCGGTATCAATGCAGAGACCAAATGCACCATACTGATTGTTCTTGTCGAACCGTGCATAGAGGAAAGCATTGGCTTCCTCATCGCCCACAGGCTTGATGTCACTGGAAGAGTTTTCTTCCTCACCGAAATGAGGAGCGCTCATGCCACTCGGCCACTCGGCCGCTTCATCTTCTTGAACCGATTCTTTCTGCGCCCCGTCATTATCCGACATGGTATCCGGCATAACAAACTGTTCGTTCGGAATCTCTGAAGAGAAAGAATCCGAAACAGCAGGGGCTTCAGGCTCGTTCTGAGAGAAGCTCAAAGAGGTTTCAATCGGCTCATCATCCCCCTTGACAGGCTCTGCAGCGTCGTTTTCGATATCGCTCAGGTCAATTTCAATCCCATCGTTTTCGGGCTGAGAAACGCTCTGAGCGGCATTTGCGTCAGGGCTCTTTGCACCGTCCAGAATGTGCTGGAATACGAGGGTGTCATCTTCCTGCTCATTGTCCAGGGAAGGAGTGTCGGCAGGCGTAGGCTGCGGTGCCGGAGCAGGCTGTGCAGCGGGTTTTGGGACAGCTGCCGGGCTCTGGGTTTTATTGCTGCGGCGGAACAGAGTGTTGATAAACGGATTCCCGTCCGTAATCTCATCCATCTCCTGTTCCTTAGTTCCCTTCTTTTCCTTTTTCGGTTTAGCAGGCTGCTGCACAGCGCCGGGGTTTCCTTTCGGAATCATAACCTCCGGCTCGTAGTCGTCATCGTACACGCGGTACTTCTCGACAGCGGATTCCTCCACCTTCTTTTTCTGGCGTTCCTTTTCAGCTTCCTCTGCGGCTTTTTCATGTTCACGGTTTGCTTCATTTGCGCGGTTTGCTTTCGATTCATCCAGCCGAGCAAACAAGCTGTTCAAACTGCGGTTCTCAGACATAATTCATAATCCTCCTTCTCAAACATTCGGGGCTTGAGTATTAGCTTCAGCACTGGGCCCAACTTTGGGCTCAGCACCAGGCATTGCATTATTGGACATTGTCTCACTGCTCACGACGCTGGCACATACCGGAACGGTCTTGTCAAGATTGACAGCCTGCTTCAGGCAAGTCGGCCAAACGCAGTAGTCCTTCGCGTCACAGCGCCACGGGCAGCTCCGTTCGGCACATACGGCGCGGACCGTTTTCTTTTGAGCAGCCACCGTAAATGCACCACCAGGCGTTGCACGAATCTCAGAGCGTCGCCGGTCAATCAACTTATCGATGCCACGCTGTACAGCTTCCGGAGTAGTATTCAGCGCAGCGGCAATGTCTTCAACCGAGCGGCCTGCCTTATCCAGTGAATCAATCTGGCCGAGCAAAACTTTCGTCATCTTGGGATGTGTACGAAGCGGTTTATTAGATTCCATCAATAAAAGCCTCCTAATGTTTCAACGTGCCAGGCGCTTGAGGCGCTTGTAGTAATAAAACTTTTCTTTCCAGGGCATGTTCTGTGCCTTGAGTGGGGACTGAGCGAATTTGAGGGCTTTCAGCATTGCTTTCATCTCTGCGTCCTCATTGGCGCAGAACAAGCCGATGGTTTCGGGCAAAGCAAGGCTCACAGCAAAGTCCAGCATACCGGTAGCAATCCCGCGCCGTTTATAGGCGTTCTCGACTTTGATAGAGTCGATATAAAGATGTGTCGTAATAGGCAGGACCATTGCAACGCTGTCTTTCGGGTCTTTGTCGCACAACATCTGACGTTCGGCATTTCGAGCACAGAGATAATTGATGGCAAGTTGCTTGTCGGGAAGCGGGTAAGCAGGAGTAGGCCAGATATCCGCCATCGTTCCCTGCTTGGTCGGAACCTGAAGGATGTCTGCCATCATTACAGCAACTTGAGCCGTTCCATCATAGACCTTAAAGGTGACGGCAGTATCGGAAAGAAGATTCTGTTCGCCGAGCTTCGTGCCCCGGTCCTGATACAGAGCACCACTGCAATCTGCAACTACCACAAGCTGGTTCAGGTCCTTATCCACAATCGTGATTTTCTTTTTCATGGTTTCTATCTCCTTTCCCTATTCATTCACAGCAGAACTTGCGCTTCGAGCCGGTGAACACAACCACCATTGAGGGCCGCATACCACCGGCAGGGTCCTTCGTTCCGTTCTGACCATACTTTGCATAGGACGGCAGCAGGCGGTTGGTGAACTTGACTCGTTCCGGCAGAAAATGAACCCGAACGCCAGGCTGGAGATAAATGTGTTCCTGAAACCAGGCAGCATCAGTCGATACCGGCAGCAGCATGACAACGGTCGTGTTCTTCTTCTTGCCCTCAGCAGCACCCTTCGCAACCCACAGGCGCAGATTTCGTGTCCCGCTCGGAGGGCAGCAATACACGACATTGCCGCGCCAATCCTGTGCAAGACCATCTTCCTTCTTGGTAAAGAACTTCTGGCACTTGGCATTTTCGGGGCGGGCACAGGCATCCAAAGTGAAATGATAAACGCGGTCAAGTTCCTGGAACAGTTCATCCGGGGTTTCCCATTCACCCGCAATGGCACTGCTCACGCTGCTGTTGACGCTTTTGGTGGATTTCATAAAAACCTAAAACCTCCTTGTTATTTTTGAAAAGGTACATTGTAATTTGTTCTTGTGACACCGTTTTTTGGATGCTCTCGAAAAGACACATTTGCTTTCCAGAAACAAGACAAAAAAAGAAAAGGCAGTCACTTTTTTCAGCGATTAACGTGCTTTTTTGCCCTATGTTTTCATTATCTTTGATTCGCACATTTCCGCAACAATATTTATGAAAAATTAAAAATTGCCCCAGGATTTTTCATCCCAGGGCACTGAAAGAAACTATGTTTTATTTTTTAGACGGTTCGTACCAGCTTACATTTTCGCCAAAGCAGTAAAGGCTGATACTAACATTGAACGCTGCATTGTCCTTGCCTACAAGATAAACCTTGTAGTTACCGACAGGAAGAACCAGGTCACTGTATGCGTCATCGATGTACTCAGCAACAATCTGTTTGTTGTCAGTGTGGACGAGCAGAATCTTGAATTTGCCATTTGTGGTATCAACGGTCGTATAGCAATCAACGAGGGTGGACTCATTCTTGACATCAATATCAAACGCTTCAACGGCTCCTACAAGCTTATCAGCGCTTGCCGTGAAGTCAAAAGACCCATCGCCCATTACATAGCCACCTTGATACCCGGTCGCAGAGTATGCCGTCCTTCCGGCCGCAATCTGTTGCGTATCATCATACAGAGAAGCCTTATCCACACATCCAGTCAGAACCATCATGACGCAGATAGCTGCAAGGAGCAAGGCTGTAAACTTCTTGATATGTCTCATCATTCATTACCTCCCACGCTATCCTGGCTGGAATCGGCGTTGTCAGTGGCTTCTGCGGGCTGATTTTCAGTGTTTTCGTTGGTGCTTTCGGTATCCTCAGATGCGCCAAAAGTCAGCGTCATGTGTGCGGTTTTCGGTACAACATTTACCGTCATTGTTGTCTCAAGGCCGCTGCTGTTCGTAACCTTGACCTTGCTGGTGCCGACCAAAATGCCCGTCACTTCACCCTTAACGTTGACGGCACAAACCGAATTGTCGGTGTTCTCAAACTCATACAGGCTGTTATCGTTATCCGTATCAGGGTCAGGAACATCAGTATAGACATGAATCGTCTTAGTCTCTCCGATTTCGACTTCCAGGTTGTCGGCATAGAGCTCTTTCGGAGCCTGCTTGACCTTGAGTTTCACAGTCTTGGACACACCATTATCTGCCGTGATAGTGACCGTGGTGGTTCCGGCTTTCAGAGGAACAATCTTATTGTTCTCCACTCGGGCAATCGATTCATCCCCCACACTTACCGTAACTTCACCCACATCAGCCGTTTCGGGAATTGTGGTGTATTCGGGATTCACTAAATTGTTATCAGTAGTAGTGATAATATCATCCATCTCAAAGCCTTCAAGCGGAGATACGACAGTCACTTCCGCGCTGCAGTTCAGCTTGTTATCCCGGCTATAGATATTGATTTCCGTTCTGCCGGACGAGTTGGCCGTCAAGCGCAGCGTGTCATCCAAAGATGCAACGCTCGGCGCAAAGCTCTCAAATGTCATTCCTCGATGTTCGAGAAGCTGCGTGAGCTGGTCTCCCGTCACCTCAGTGCCATTTTTAAGAGTTCCGGTCAACTCAATCACGGTGCTTTCACCGAGCTTCAAATCTATCGTTTCCGGCATTGAAATCGATACCAGCCGATGCTCACCGCATCCAGCCATCAGCAGCGCAGCGACCACCGCAACGCAGCCGATTGTGACAATTTGTTTCAATCGTTTCACAGTCATACAATCCTTTCTATTAGGTGTAAATACTATTCAAATTGGTACATTCATGCTTACAAGCTTTATTGTCCGCGAATCGCACGAATTCGCAACGGTTGATTTTAGGATAACGACGCGGGAATCCTCGGCAATTCAATTGCCGAGTAGTTCACTTAGAGTCGAAGCTGGTTTCATTCACCGTTATGGACCATAAAACGACGACGTTTGTGAAATCGCGTAGTATCATCCAAGTCTTGGCTTACGGCTAAATTGCAAATTGATTAAACATTATTTGTAAATAAATATTGCATTTTTAGCCTGGGTTGTGTATACTATTAGTAGGAAAGCAGACGACATTCTGCTGGTGGACTGGCACCTTAAATCCGTTCTGATGCAGGGCGTAAGGACCTGTCGGTTGGCGAGCAACGATAAAACTCGAAAGAGATGCAGGACGTAAGGGCCTGTCGGTTGGCGGACAACGATAAAACCAGTCACAAAAGGACATCGGACAGCACTACGGTGTTGTAGGTGTCCTTTTATTTTTGGTAAAACGCAGAAAGTTGCAGGAAACTCATAATGACAAAAAAAGATGCACTAAACATTGTTTTCTCTTGTGCAATCTCTTACAAAGAGAACTTGGCCGGAAGAAGTCTCTTATTTGTTACGGCAGACAAGCATAAAGTTGTACGCGGTTTAGAGGTAACATTCGATAGCAGCAACTTTCTGCATATGACTGGATTCAAATTAAGCAATAAAGAAATCGGAGCAAACAATTTTCTCAGTATGTGTTGTGACAAGCGTTTGTCTGAAACGGATTTTGAATTTGCGGCAGACGGTACAACAGAAATGAAATTACGTGTTTTACCAGATTTAGTTCAAAAACATCTCTCGGCAAAGATGGTTGGAGACTATGACATGACCCATCCCAAATTATATACTGACAAACTCGCCGGGTCAATTAGTGCTTGCGTCGGTTTTGTTCGAAACGGTGGGCAAGGACGCTATGTCCCCAATACCGTGTTGGAAGGCGACATAAGAAAGATGATAAAAGGTAGCACAAGTAGAATACTTGTTACATATAGAAAGTACCGCGAAGAAAGTCAATATACTGAAATAGTATATTCAGCCAAAAAAGTTGTCTGGGAAACAGTTGATATGCCAAAGGAATACGGAGCACTTCCAATACCATAACATATATTTAACAAAAAAGGGCAGTGATTTTCACACTGTCCTTTTCTTTTTTATTTAGCACAAACAAAAAGAGAGGGCAGCCGATTTCTCGACTGCCCTCAATTGTTGTACAGAAGCGACCATCAGGTCACACTGGGAAGGTCATTTTGCGTCTTTGAGCCACGGCTGAGACTGCACTTTCTCGAAGTCCGCATCGTTCGGCATCACGCCACCGTACGGAGCAATCGTGTAGGTCACTTTCGTGACCGGAGTGCAGACACCGGATTCATTCACATTACCGGTTGCAATGTAGACTGCCATAGGCACCTGCATTGCGCGGCCAGTGATGTTGTTGTTGATGAAATCGCCGGTAGCTTTCGGAATGACCCAAGCCGTATCGCTATGGTCAATTGCGTTATCACCCTGAGTCAGGACGGTATCGCGCAGACGCATGTACAGCTCGCCACGGCGCAGACGGTTCTTTGTCATGTCGTATACCGAGTTGCCATACTCGCCGTCAGGGTAGTACTCCATGCCAGGCATATCACGCATCAGCCAAGGACCATTGGCCTTGATATTCTTGATTTGGATAGCCACAGTAGAGTAGTTCGTGATGCGGTAGTTGGTAGGCTCTTTGACCTCACCACTTGTGGTGTTGCCATACATACAGACGTACAGAGGAACCGTAGCCTTCAGCAGAGCCGGATGCACATACAGGCCGCCATCATGGATAATCAGCTCGTAGTTGCGGACCGTTTCACCATTCGGGTTAACGACCGTATGAACATCCAATGCAGGACCACTCTTGGTGTCGGTGTTGATAGCTACCAGATACGGAGCCAGGAGCTTGTGGTTGTAATGGCAGAAATCGCAGGTCTTATCCTCGTAGTTCCACTCGAAATCATCATCGGTGCTCGTACCATCTGCGTACAGCGGCAGAGAACGAATGGTGCAATCGGTCACAAACGGGATATTGGTCTTGCTTTCCTTGACATTTTCCTGCTTACGATAATCGTAGGCATCCACAAATTCTTGAGTCAGGTTGGAGGGATTACCGCCCGCAACGTACAAGACGCTGCTGACTGTATCTTTCGCCTTGAGCTTTGCATCCAGAATCGGAGTGGCGTCAACGTCGCTCACGACATCAATCAGATTTGCATCATCATCTTCCATCTGAATGTTCACATGGAAGTTCGGGTTCTCGTTGTAGATAATCTTATCGCTGTCAAGAACCGTCACATGCAGCTGACGCGGGTCAACGACAAAGCGGCCATTCAGAACCATGACAATATAGTTCTTCAGGACGGGGTAATTAGCTTCAGTCAAACCAACATAAGTTAACGGATAAGTGCCAACAGGAGTCGATTCGTCAGGAACCAGGTCTTCGTGACCATTTACCAGAGTCTTGAAATAAGACTTCTTGTAGCTCTGGTCCAAAGTCAAGGTATCACCCTGCACCAGACCATCGATTTCCAGCCAGCAGCCTGCAGAAGCCGCAGTGCCGTAACCATAAGCCTTCTTATCGTGCCAGGGCTTTTCCCCTACGCCGTCACCATACAGTCCACGCCAACTTGCAACCTGTGCGGTCAGGTTGGCGCGTGCGATAGCGCCGGAATACTTCTCCTTTGTGATACGGTAGTTCTTGGCATCCTTACCAGTCAGTGTCGGATGAGCATCTGCCGTAATCGGATTCTCGTCCAACTCATAAGGCCAGTTGGAGCTTACCGTGCCATCTGCATTCAGCTTCTGGCCAGCATCCTTGGTCTTATAGTTGCCGGGAAGGGTTTCTTCCTTAATCTTAACGTCATCACCTTCAAGCACGCCATCAATCAGGATATCCTTAATGGTGGCTTTGGTCGTGCCGTCATAGTGTTTGACGTTGCGAGGATAGGTCGGGTCTTCCAGATAAATACTGTGAACGTACAAATCCAGAGGAGTGATAGAGCCAGACAAGTCTTCCTTCTCAATGTAGTAGTTGCCTGCGCTGTTGCCAACGAGAGAGAGTTCACTGGTTCGGATGACGACATAGGGACCACCAGCATCGCTGACATTCTTGCCATCAACCGTGTAGTTACCAGTCACCGTAGTGGTGCTCAGCTTCACAGTGTTCTCGTCCTTCGCAATCAAGCCGCCAGAAGCAATATGAACATTTTCCAGAGTTGCCTTGCTGGTGCGGTCGTAGGGTTTATCGCCAGTACCGATAATCGTCAATCCGCGAGGATAGATATCGAACTTGACAGTATCACCAATGCCGCTCGGACTGCTGCCGTCATAAGTATGACCGGGGTTCGTGTTCTCATAGCGATATGTGATGATGTAACCCGACACCGTACATTTTGCTGTTGCGGTATAGGAACCGCAATCGGAGCGCGGATACTGGTTCTTGTCCGTAGACGCATCGCTTGGAGCCTTCGTCAATGTACCTTTACGGTTAGCATAGACGATAGTGGTGTTCTTCACGATATTGTCCATATCGGTAGAAGACAGGTTGCCGGAAACGCTGATGGAAGCTTCATCGGGGTTGCCATCATACAGCTTATTGGCTGCAGTGATAGTAATGGTTACATGCTGTTCCTCAATACCGGAATCGGGGTCGGTATCTTCGTATGCGGTATCGAAAGCATTCTTGCCGTTACGAGAGAAACGAGAAACAGAGGATTTGACCAGCTCAATGCTGGAATTACCAGCCTGTTCAGAACCGGAACCGCCGCCATCATTGCTGATGTTGACTTCCAAGACCTGAACCTTGTGTCCACCTGCATCAGTTAGAGTAGTACCAACGCCTGCAGCCCAGCTCAAACCGCCATTGCCGTCGCGCTTACAGCTGCCCCAGCCATCTGCATTGGCGAGCTTAGAGGACTCGTTAGCGTAGCCGCCGTACCAGCCGCCGCCGCCACCGCCAGGGCCTTCAACACCGACCTCAGAAGAACCATCAGTAATACCACCGAGGAACATAGAGAAGTCGCCGCCAGACATACCTTGGCCAAACGGACCACCGCCGCCAAGCTGGCCGCCCCAGACATGCAGGACGCCGTTGTTATCGGAACCGCCAGTAGCATCGCAAGCGCCGTGCTGGTTAGCACCACCACCGCCTGCAACAGCCAGAACATACTTCTTAGCCGTGTTTTCATCGCCGTACTCAGCCAAACGACCTGTGCCGATGATGCCGACAGCCACGGTAGTAGCACCGCCGCCAGAAGCGCCCTTCAAGCTCCAGTGAGCGTAGCGCTCCTGCATCATGATACCGCCGTTACCACCGCCGTTGTAGCCGCCCTGGACCACAACTTTTGCGTTAGCATCGGGGCTCGATGCACCGTTGACGTAGTGTGTCGGGTCATGAGAACCAGCACCGCCGTTGACGAAATAGAGCGTCGCGCCCTTTTCCGCCTTGACGCGAATCGTGGTCTTGCCGCCAAGCGAAGTGCGTTCGGGAGACAGACCAAACTGGTTATCAGCGCCACCGCCTGCACCGTTCAGAGTGATGATATACTCACCGGTATACGGAGCAGTGTACATAGAATAGGGTTTCGAAGTGCTGTTGGGTTCGGAGTAGACCTGAGAAGAGGATGCACCGCTGTTCTGTTCATCAATGTAGAAATACACCTGGTCCATGTTGGCCTTTGTGGTCGGAGCATCATAGCAGATGTAGTAGATAGCATTGCGCCAGAACCATTCCCAAGTTTCCTTCGGAATCGTGTTGCCGCTCTTAGAACGGTAAGCGAAGCCTTGACGCTTGTTGACGAATTCATCATCCGTAACCTTTTCGAAGAGGTCCGTAAAGCACTTACCGTCAGAGTTGCGAATCTTGTTATCGATAACCACGGTATCGCGGGAATCGATGCCGGAACGGTTATTTACGCCATTCCCCGCGATGAAGTAGGTTTCCATGTAACGCAGACCATTCGGAGCGATAATTGCCAGGTCTTTGTAGTTGTAAACCGCACCGCCGTTATTCAGAGCTGTGTTGATTTCGGAAATTTCATTCCGCAGGGTCGAAATGTCCTTTGCGCTGCCATTTGCAGTCGTAATAGTATTACGCTTCTTCGTAGCTTTGTTCGGAACATTGGCCTTAATGGAAATGTTGTAATCCAGAACCAGTTCAGCGCCGTAAGAGGACTGGCTGATATCCTTATACAGATGGTCTTCCGGATTGCTGGAGTTCACGTCACGATTAAAGTTGTAGGCATCAGTTGCAGCAGTAGTATAGGGCTTCATATCGGCGCTATCCCAGTTCTGCATGTACTGAGCTTCAGCCTGGCAACGGAAATAGAAGTGCGTATTACCGTAATCCATCGGGTTGGTAGCGTTATCAATGTACAAAGACACGATAGCGTTCCATTCCGCATAAGAACTGTTGTTCAGGTCCTTGGATTCAGTCGGGTACATTGCTTCCAGCTTAATGTAGCCGCTGAACTTATTGAATGCTTTGCCGCTGGACATGAAACTCTTTTCAAGTTCAGCCACTCGGCTGTTCAGCTTGCTGATGTTGCCAATCTTCTTGCCAACATCGCTGTACTTCAATGTGACGGCATCACCGACATCCTTGAACTGAGAGAGGCTGCCGCCGCCTGCCACATCACTGTACAACCACTTAATGGTGGGAGCACTGTCTTTATTACCGTAATAGGTAATCTTTGTAGTATAAATGGCCTTGTTATCACCTGCTGCGCCATAGGCTTTACCACCCTGGCCCAGTTTATCAGGATTGATAGCATCCAAAGGAATTTCCTTCGGGCTACGGCCATTATTCGGGTTGGAAGCCGGGGTTGTCCATGCAAGGTTGCCGTTGCTGGAATCGTAGTTATTCAGCAGCAGAGACTGAGCCTTCAATGGCGTCATCTCAATGGGCGGTGCATAGATGATAAGGTGACCGGTACGAGCCTGTGCAATATCGTTTGCCGTGGTAGTATCGGTGCTCATGGTATGCCCGATAGACTTATAGGTGAAGACACAGCGGAAATCCGTGCCATCCCAATCCATCGCTGCATTCGAGAGTTCCAGTGTGACGGTGGTGTGCTTATTGAATGTAGATTTACCTGCATTCATCTTCGCATCACTGCCAGTGAAGGAATCAGGAACCCAGAAATCGGATGGATACCAGACACCGCCGCCCAAAGCATCATTATCATCAGTCTTGGTTACATAACTGATTTTGTACTTAGAGGACGGGAACAGAGTAGAATCACTGCCAACGGCAACCCAGTTACCGCTTGCATCACGGTACTGGACCTCGTAGGTCAGGCCATCCTCAACACCCTTCCAGTAGAACGCATCGAAGGAGAAGGAAGTGCTGCCACCAACGGAGATGCGGCGGTCAAAAGCCTGCTCGATATACATCGGGCGGATTTCAACGTCAACATAACCGTTGCGGCCATCCTCGGCCTTATCCATACTGGAATATACAGTACCACTCACGTTGTATTCGCACTTAAACTGAATACGGTTCGTGGTGTAATCCAACTTGGAGTAACTTACAGAGCTTGTCGTATAAGGCAAGTCGCTGTCCGTTGCTGCAGTGAACGTCAGGCTGTTAATCTTGCCGCTCACAGTGCCGTCAGAGGTATCGAAGGAAGTGCCAGGATTACCGATTTTCACCCAATCGCCAACCTGGTTGTCAACGGAAATCGTGCGGTAATACCACACAACGTCAGAGGCTTTCAGCTGCTCGTTATAATAGAGCTTGCTGTCAACCGTCTTGTTGACCGGACCTTCCCAGTCCTTATAGTCATCAATTGGGTCAGCGGTTGGGGTCATCAGCTGCAGAGGATGGGTCTCAGTGTCGTTCCAGAAATGATTCGGAACATCGACCGTAATCATACCAAACTGAGTGACCTTGTTGCCGCTCTTGTCAATGACATCGGCACGCATCATGCCGGTAGTCGGCAGGTTCGAGATAACGTACTTGCTATCGCTGTTTACAACACAGTTATAGTCAACGCCATCGGAGCCATGAACAACAACCTTGTAACCGGTATAATCGGTCACGCCGTAAGAGGTCGGGAACAAAGCATTCAGGTCACCAACAACACGGGCAACACCAGTGATGCGAACATCCGGCTGATTGTCCAGCTTCAGAATCGGCAGCGTACCTTTGGTCATATCAGAACCAAGGTTCCAGCCGTTGTTCTTGCCGCTGGTATACATACCGTTTGCAGTCACGCTTGTGTTATCGAACACAGGCTGATTGTTGCTTGCGAGCTTCACCTTATAGACATCTGCGTTCCAGTGGCCGGAGAAGTTCTTGATGGGCTTCCAGCCTTCCGGCAGAGTCAGGTCATCCGTCAGCTGATAGCAGCCATTCAGCGGATACCAGAAAGTACCGCCATTCTGCAAAGCGGACAGAACCTGCTGTGCGTTGACAGAGGAAACACGAATCACGAAATGAACATCTTCCTGGCCATTCTGCTGTGCCGCACAAATCTCGCACTGTTTACGCTGAGAGATGTACATGACAGTGTTGGCAAATAATGCAGCTTCATCACGGGTGGCTTTATTATCCGGTAAGTGACCAATCTGGTTCATCAGGAAGTTGCCAGTACCAGACAGGTAGAAGTTGCTTGTACCGAACCAGGACTGTCCGGTCTCTTCATCGGTAATGGTTTTGGTCGTCGGGTCCGGATTGTAACCAAACTCGGCACCAGTCACATTTCCGCCCGCGTAATCAACCCAGATGGGTCCGAAAGCGACCTGAGAGTTGGAGTGCGTCTTAGAGGCGGAAAGCGTTCCACTAAGGTCATACGGAAAGTTCGTAGGAATACGATACTTTACAGTACTCTGAGCCTGAGAGTTGGAATACGGTTTAAGTTTAATGCTCAGTTGGTCAGAGCCGTACATGATACCAGCTTTGCCGTAGGAGCTGTGAGAGCCACCAGTGGACAAAATCATCGAGATAGCATCGGTCGGAAGAACTGTGCCAGAATCGATGTTGCCGCCGTTAGCGCCCATCAGAGCATTCATGTTCCAGTGGCCGTTATCAATGTTGGGAACGCTGTTCAGAACATAATAACGGGTAGAGGTATCGTTCTTGTCAGGTCCATACCGACCGCCTTCGTAGTAATCACGAGAGCCAGGGTCCGTATAGCCAGCTTCATGGGCATCGTACCAGGAACCAGCATAGGCATACATCGTATCATGGCCGATACACATACCGTAGCCCTGGCTTAGAAATGCCTTGATGGCGTAATAGGCTTTACCGGAAAGGTCAGGTTCCTGGTTAACGCAGACGCCCCAGCCAATAGAGTCGATACGGTAGTTGCCTTCAGCGTCCATCATGTAACGGTCAGGGTCCTGGTTGAACTGCTCAGCTTTAACAGACAAAACCGTGATATGCTGACTCATTTTCTGACCAGACGTATTGCTCAGCAACCAGCCGTTATCAGTAACATAACTAATAAAGTTGGCGTACATACGGCCAGCGTCAGATACCCAAGGATTCAAGAACACAACAGCATCTTTGTACTTTGTGCCGGAAGCACCAGTACCATAGCTGCCATTGTTGCGAAGAACAGCAGTGTAAGCAGGAACATTAACCGCAGTGCCAGTCAGATTCCAGTCATTACTGTCGTTGTGGGGGCGGAAATAGACGGTCTGACCATACCACTCGGAATTGACTTCAAGCTTGTCGCCACCAGTCAGAGGAAAGCCATAATAAAAGCGAGTAGCCCCGGTCGGGAATTTGTTGTCATCAAGAACGTTAGCGGTGAATTTGTTTGCACCGCTCCAGGCACCGCCAATCTGTGTCCAGTAACGGTCAGCAGTGGCTTTATCAATCTTACCAGCCTTGAACCATTCAGTCACCTGGTCGTACATGTTCTTGGTGATGTACTCGTAGTTGCCGTTAAGACCCGTAATCCACTGGTTGTCAGAGGAAATGGCAACACCGCCAGTAGCACGAGCAGAGAAAGTATCCGCCAGCATAGCCACTGTTGCAGGCATACGCTGAACAGCGATATCGCTGCTGTTTTCGTCTTCAGGCAGGCTGATGCTGAACTGAACTGTCTGGAGAATAATATCTCCAGTCTTATCTTCTTCAGTCAGTTCATTGCCCAAATCTTCGAGAGCCTTGAAGTTTTCTTCGCGGTATGCTTCATCCGTTACCGTGATGCGGCAGCGATAGGTAGCGAACAGGTCATCTTCCGTTACTTCAAAAGTATAGGTAGATTCTGTTGCACCTTCGATATCCTGCCAATCATTTTTCAGATTTGCAGTGCTTTCATCGGAAAATTCCCACTTGCCTTCGTCATTGACGCGGGCAGTGTAGGTGTTTTCCTCGTTGGATGCGTAGATTTCAGTGGCTCCATCCTCAGCCATGCCAGCGGAAATGCTGTAACCGTCCAGCACAAAGTTCGGTGTATGCCACGCAACCTGCACATTGCTGCTATCTGCGCCAATGTCGTCCAGGGCATCAACAATCGCGAAATACATCTCGCAGCCTTGCCAGACATAGTCGGGACGCTCTTCAAGGACGGTGTGCTCTGTGGTATCTTCGATAACGAAGTTGTACCAGGTAGGCTCGTCCTCTTCGTAGTTGTAGAGAGCCAACGCCGTATCAACAGCAAAGTTCTGCTTGCGCTGCCACTGATAGGTGACGGATACATCGTCACGATTCAGCAGAGCATCCAGAGTGATAGAATCGCCAACACCCGCAGTCAGTTTATCGCCGTATTCCGGCGTTACTGTCTGCAAACCGACGAAAGTGGGTTCTGCAGTTTCAGGAGTAGAGACTTCTGTGTCGTTGGCATCCGATTCAGAAGTCTCTTCCCCATCCACCACATCAGACGTTGCATCCTGAGTAGTTTCATCGTTAGAGTTGGCATCCTCATACGATTCATGCGTCAGGTCCACAACATCCGTGATAGTCGGCGCGGAAGTGGCATCAGAGGAGTCGGCATCATTTGAACTACCGGAATCCACCGCATCTGCCTCTTCCGCAGCCGGGGCATCCGTAACATCGGTCGAAACAGAGGTGCTGTCTCCGGTTTCGTCTGCGAACGCAAGTGCGGTCGTAGACATCATCGAAAACAGCATGCTGGCGGCCAATGCTACGGAGGTCACTTTTTGCATAATTTTCTGCATAATGCGATTTCCTTTCTGTACAGCGACGTTTTTGCAGGCGCTTTGGCTGAGCGCCAAGCTTCAACGTCCCTGCACGCATTGCTTTTTGCTTCCGTACATTTTCTATCATATGCGATTCGCAAGCCTTGGCAATAAGCCAGAAAAACAAATTTCGCGGAAAGTGAAAAGTAACTTTTCAACGACACAAATAACAAAAAAGAAGCCGAACCATTATGGAACGGCTTCTTTATCACATATTTGGGTTTGTGCAATTACGACAACATGGTGAGGAAAGCTTGTGAAGACTACCAGTCAAATATATGGTATATTATTTGCAAGAAGTCTTTGAAAGGCTTAGGCATTAGCTTTTCTTTTGAAACGGGCTTTTTGGGGCGGAAGAATATAAAATATCATTTTTCCATCTTTCGCCTCCCACGCCCGAACTTGCTTTCGTGCATAAGGTAGGAATTTATTGTAGTCGTAACTGCGTCGGGAACCGCGATGTTCGTAATCTTCACGCCGCACCCTACCAGGCTGAGCGCCATCGCAGCGGCTGCTACCACTGCTAAAATGATAGTCTTACGTTTCATATCTTACACTCCAAAAATAGCGGTAGGGCAACCTACCGCTATTTGAATTAGTAGATTTTACAGCAACGAAGAGATATCAGCACAGCTCGCCTACATCCTCGGGAGCGCAACCGTTATCAGTAGGAGCCGAGTTCACTGGTCCCCCCCAACGGTCGTAACCTTCGCCGTACTTATCTCCAGAATTGCTGGAATCGCCAGAACCACCATTATCGCCGCCACTCGGCTGTTCAGGCTGAGGGTCAGGTGCAGGTGCAGGTTCGCTCGGCTGGACAGGTGCCGGGTCCGGTACGGGAGCAGGATTACTCGGAGCGGCAGCCGCTGCTCCGCTGTTCGAACTCCTACCAGTGTTTCCAGAATTGCTCTTACTGGAGGTCTTAGTGCTCGTGGAAGTGACTACCTTTTTAGCCTGCACAGTTACTGCATACGCTGCACTTGCGTCAGGGTTGCTATCACTTGTTGCAGTGATTGTGGCAGTGCCAGGAGCAACGGCCGTAATCTTACCTTCGGAGTCAACAGTTGCAATTGCCTCATCGCTGGAGGTCCAAGTCACAGAGGCATTGGTTGCCGTATCGGGAGTGACAGTTGCGGTAACAGTCACAGTATTACCTACCGTGAGCACGCCCTCTGTCTTATCGAGAGTAACACTCTCCACGTTCGTGGTAACTGTAACTTTGGTCTCAGCTTTCAGGTCCTCAGGAACAACGCCGAACGCAGAATCCATTGCTGCCAGGTCTTCAGGCATCGTGGCCACGCTGTCGTCAGTTTCTTCAGAATCTGCTGCTTCCACTGCAACAGCACTCAGTTCCGAGGCATCAGCGTCTTTGGCATCCGCAACGACATAGGTCGTGATGGTGCATTCGCCGTTGGCCACCGCAGTCACCTTACCGGTTTCATCGACGGTAGCAACAGATTCGTCACTGGACTCGTATGCGAGCTTGACATCAGTTGCGTCTGCGGGAACCAGCTTAGCGTCCAAGTCCTTGGTGTTCTCGCCATTAGTGACGAGGTCAATAGACTCAGGTGCCGCGACACCGGTGGGAGTGACGACAACTTTGATGTGAGTGCTCGCGGCGATGTCGGCGTCCTTTACGGAAGCCGTAACGTTCGCCTCACCGGCCGCCACTGCAGTAACAGTACCGGTCTCATCAACCGTTGCAACACTCTCATCGGAGGAGGTCCACTCAATGGTGAGCTTTTCGGCAGCCTTGGCTACTTTCTCATCCGTTGCAGCACTTTCACCGGTTGCAGCAGTTTCGGGGGTCACGGCCGGAGCATCGTCGGTGCCGAAAGCGACCGGCAAAACCACCGCCTCGCCTTTCTCGACAGTAACTGCGTCAGGAACCGCGATGTTCGTGATTTTCACGCCGCACCCTACCAGCCCGAGCATCATGATAGCGGCGACTACAGTTGCTAACACAAGTTTTTTCTTCATTATTATACACTCCATAAAAAGGCGGTGAGTCACCCCACCGCCTTTTGTTCTATATAGTATTTGTGGTCGCGATTAGTCGAAATTACAGCAACGAAGAGATGTCAACACAATGCGGCCGCCCTTTCTTCGTCAGTGCAACCGTTGTCGGTTGGTGAAGAGAGAACAGGGCCACCCCATTCCCAACCGCCGCTCGGGTCATTAGGATTGCTATCAGTACTTCCCCCACTGGGCTGTTCAGGCTGAGGGTCCGGTGCAGGCTGGGCAGGTTCTTCGTACGTCGGCTGGCTCGGCTGTTCGGCCGGAGCAGCAGGCTGAGCCGGTGCAGGGTTACTTGCAGGAGCAGAGCTACCTGTACCGGAGGAAGTATTACCCTTGTTGGAACTCTTGTTGGAGGTAGTGTTCTGCACAACTTTCTTGGCCTGGACGGTCAGTTTGTAGGTTGTGCTCTTTTCACCAGCGTTAGCGGTGATGGTTGCCTCACCTGCTGCAATTGCCGTGACTTTACCATTCTCATCGACGGTAGCAACTTTCTCATCAGAAGAAGTCCAGGTAACGATAGTTTCATCTGCAATCTCTTCGGGAAGCACGGTTGCATTCAAGGCAACAGTGTTACCAGCGGTAAGGATGCCTTCGGTCTTGTCCAGTGTGATACCTTCAACTTCGTAGTAAGCCTTGATGTGAGTCTTCTTTTCAACAACCTTCTTGCCTTCCTGAGTGAGGGTTGTCACGATGTCGCATTCACCAGGCTGCAGAATCTGAACCTTGCCATCCTTATCGACGGTGGCCACCGCCTCATCAGTAGAAGCATAACTCACCTTCACATCGGTGGCATCAGCCGGGCTTACAGTTGCCTCGACAGTGGTTTCGTTTCCATCGTTGAGCTTGACGTCAAGGTTATCGGGAACGGTGATGTCTTTCGCGGCCACTTTAACCGTAACCTTGCAGACAGCACTCATCTCAGAATCCGTGACGCTTGCAGTGATGTCAGCTTCACCTGCAGAGACAGCAACCACCATGCCAGTGGCATCGACCGTCACAACGCTCTCATCGGAGGAGGTCCACTCAATGGTGAGCTTTTCGGCAGCCTTGGCTACTTTCTCATCCGTTGCAGCACTTTCACCGGTTGCAGCAGTTTCGGGGGTCACGGCCGGAGCATCGTCGGTGCCGAAAGCGACCGGCAAAACCACCGCCTCGCCTTTCTCGACAGTAACTGCGTCAGGAACCGCGATGTTCGTGATTTTCACGCCGCACCCTACCAGGGCAATCGCCATCGCAGCGGCTGCTACCACCGCTAAAATGATAGTCTTACGTTTCATATTCAATTCTCCTTTACATCCCGGCGTCTAGTGCCGGGGCCACATTAAACTAATAGGTTCGACGTCAGCCCTACGCAGCTTTGGATTTCGTCATCGACGATGCTGTGGACTCTATGCCGCCTATCCTTCTGTACAATTGCATAATACCATCTATGTGGTAATCACACAATACGAACCCCAAAAAGTTCACAGATTGTTAATGCGGTCTATCGAATATCTTTATTTTACCGACAGTGTTTTGAATTGTCAATTTCATGATTAACAAAAAGCAACAACTACTTTTATTGATTATGACGAAATAAAACAACGTCCGATATAATACCAAAGGTTCATAGAGGGACGGTTCTTCATGCAAAAAAGAAAGCGTACAGACCGGTATAGCCTATACGCTATTGCGATATTTGAGATATAACTTTCTTGGATTGCTTTACACGTTCTGGACTTACGAAGGAGGAGTGAACTTCAGTCAAAACAAGTTTTACTCATTTTCGTCTTTTTGGATAGTATCATAATTCGGGATTGGGAACGGAGAAATCCCGGCACTTTTGGACAATTCTTCAACAAATCGCTGCATATCTTCATATGCCAATGGGATAGCAGTGTTTTTGACATCTTGCATAGCATCTTCGCGATTTTTCCATTTTTCGCCAGACTCATTTTGGAATGTGCTTTCTCTGCACGCTTCAAAAGCAACATTCCCAGAGTCTGTAGAGACAGAAATTTTAATTCTAACTTTTACGGTTGACGGTTCCTCTTCGTCTTCAACGCCACCCTGTATATTGATTTTTTGATGAAGTTGTTCACGTGGATTGCTTTCATTTTGTAAAGCTTGCTCTGCGATTTCCAATTTAACACATGGCATCACAGTTTTTATTAAAGCCAATTTGGTGAGTTCCATATAATTACGCGTCCTCATACGCTAACACATGCATAATCCGATTTTGTCATGTGTATAATGTCGATGTTGTTTGTTTCTTGCAGTTGAATATCTCTATGGTTTTTGCCAATACTAATCTCTACGTTCAATCGTACCGGATAGTTCGCCTTTGACAATATAAGGCTACTAAGGAGTTCATTGGTCACGTCAACGCTTCGGACACAGCAGGCAACGTAACGCTTACTGCAGCACAACGCAGTTTGAGCTTTGTAAACAGTTTGAAGGCTATCTGCATATTTTTCGAGTCGATTTGGATGCGAAGTCAAATATATATTGTCTGGCAATCTGTCATATTTCGTTAACTCAGATACTGTCTTTTTTTCGAACTTTTCACTCTCGTTTTCCC